>JACKQG010002541.1_pt1 | contig 23689 bp, 24 predicted proteins | sample 8237621 | NCBI WGS metagenome assembly JACKQG01 (sample SAMN15677084, study PRJNA649215) | marine metagenome | biome: marine; feature: Black Sea; material: saline water; isolation source: suspended particulate matter (SPM) from the Black Sea western gyre | collected 2013-06-09/2013-06-10 | depth... | reverse complement strand
AGTCCGCCCTTCTCGAGCAGGAAACGAACGGCATCGGTGGGCTGGGCACCCTGGCTGAGGCGCACACGCAGAGCTTCCGCGTCGAGACGGGTCTCCTTGGTGCGTGGGTTGTAGAAACCCAGCTCCTGAAGGGGGCGGCCATCTCGGCGTGACGTGCTGTTGCAGGCCACGAGGCGGAAACTCGCTTCCCGCTTCTTACCGAACCGCTTCAGGCGGAGCTTGATCATCGTGGCGCTTGCTTAAAGGTGGAATTCAGCGCAGCAAAAAACTCGCGCTAAGCATCCAACTTACCGTGCCACCGACTCAAAGCTGACCAAAACCCTTCTTCTTTTTGTAGGGACGTTGTCTGCGGGGAGCTGCTCCAGGCTGCCCAGCAGGCATGCCACCCCCCATTCCAGGCATTCCAGGCATCCCTCCACCCATTCCGGGAAAACCACCTCCACCCATCCCAGGCATTCCTGGCATCCCTGGCATTCCGGGCATCCCGCCCCCTTTGGTCATCTGCTGCATCACCCCGCGCATCTTTTGAAAATCCGCAAGCACCTTGTCAACATCTGCCGCTTGGTAGCCACACCCGGAAGCAATCCGCCTGCGCCTCGAAGGTTGAGCCGCCAACAACTCGGGCTGCGTGCGCTCCACCGCTGTCATCGAACCGATCATCGCTTCGATTTTTTTTAATTGCTGCTCTCCCTGCTTGAGCATGCCGTCGTCGATTTTGTTCATCCCCGGGATCATTTTCATCAGCCCCCCCAGGGAGCCCATGCGTTTGATCAAGCGCATTTGCTGCAAGAAGTCGGAAAAATCAAACGACGCCTCCTGCAGCTTTTTCTGCATTTTTTCAACGTCAGCGAGTTCAACCTCTTTCTGGGCCTTCTCCACCAGCGTGAGCACATCCCCCATCCCGAGGATGCGACTCGCCATCCGCTCGGGATGGAAAGGCTGGAGAGCCTCAACTTTTTCGCCCGTACCGATGAATTTGATCGGCTGACCGCTCACCTTGCGAATCGACAGCGCCGCTCCACCGCGGGAATCGCCATCGAGCTTGGTGAGCACAGCTCCGGTGATCCCTACTTGATCGTGGAAGGCACGGGTGAGCTCGGCCGCCTCCTGGCCAATCATCGAATCCACCACCAACAGCACCTCATCGGGCTGCACGGCGCTGCGAATCCGCACCATCTCCTCCATCATCTCGGAGTCGATTTGCAGACGGCCCGCGGTATCGACCAACAGGGTGTCGTAGCCCTCCTCTTTGGCCTTCGCTAAACCGGCTGCTGCGATGTCCTCAGGCTTGGCCTCGATCCCAAGACTGAACACATCCACACCGATCTGACCGCCGAGGGTCTTCAACTGCTCAATCGCAGCAGGGCGGTACACATCGGCCCCAACCATCAAGGCCTTGCGTCCCTGATCCTTGAGATGGAGCCCCAACTTGGCCGTCGCCGTGGTTTTGCCTGCTCCTTGCAAGCCAGCCATCAACACCACCGTGGGCGCTTGATCGGCCTGCGCGAGCGGGGCATTACCGCCACCCATCACGTCGACCAGTTGCTCATGCACAACCTGAATGAACTTCTGGTCGGGTGTAACACCACGAACAACCTCAGCACCGACAGCTTTCTCGCGAATTTCGGAGACAAAATCCTTGACCACCGGCAGACTCACGTCCGCATCGAGAAGCGCTCGCCGGACCTCCTTGAGCGCCCCCTCCACATTCGTTTCGGAGATTGTGTCCTGGCCTCTCAGCCCTTTGACGGCATCTTCAAAACGGGCTGAAAGCTCGTCAAACATGGAGGAGGTCCGCGCAGCAATTCAGCCAACTCTAAAAGTCCTGCCCCTTTGTTGAACCTGGTGGGTTCATCCAGCGACAGGACCTGAGCCGAGTTGCTTAGCCAGGGATGAAGGCCTGCAAGCGCCAACCATCAGGATCTCGGCCAAGGATGTAGGTCACCGGCAAGTTGCCAGCGGGTGTTTCATCCACCACCTCACCCTGATCATTCAGGGTCTGATCGCGGTAGGTGAGTTGGGCCCTCACTTCAATACGAGACGGGGTTGAGCTCACCGTCTGAATCGAGGTGATCGAAGCTTGAACCTTTTGGACGAGACCATCTCGCAACAAGTCGGCTTGCTGATCACGCACGCGACCGACAAGAACAGGACGGGCCACCTGGGCCAAGGATTCGGTGTCACCGTTTTGGAACAACGCCGTTGCCTTCAGGTCAAGCCATGTCTGGAGCAGGGCTTGGAGCTGCACCTCACTGGGCTGATCAACAGCTAGGGGCGTAATGCGCTCGTTGAGCTTGGGGCGCTCCTGCTTGAGGGTGGCCTGCGGCTGAGACGACAGGGCATCCTCGGCGGGCAGGGCATCCTCGGTGGGATTCGTTGTTGAAGTGGTTGCTATGTCCTGCTTCGCCTCACGCCTCAGCCCCACAAGGCTGAATCCCACCAGCACCAGCACCACAACCACCCCTGAGCCGATCAAGACAGAACGCCTGGGCTGCGGCCATGAGGGCCGATTCACTGACAGCCGAGAGAATGAAAGTTGGGGCAGGGAAAGCCGCGTAAGGGATGGGCGGCGGAACTTCAGATTCGTCCAGCCCAATGGAATGATCCGGCGCAGCCCACGTTCTCTGGCCCCCTCCTCCCCAAGATCTGAGCTGGCCTCAGGGAAGGGTTCCCCGTCGCCGAAAGACAGAGGCATGCTGCCCTCTGGATCAAGGCCTATTGGAGGGAGATTGCCGAAGCTCCAATCCTTATCGGAAACAGATGCTGCAGACGGATCCGGCGTTACAACGCTTCGCCCCTCCTGGCGCTCAAGGCGCTCCACATACGCCTGCACATCGCGATCAGCGAACCAAGCCTCCAGGTCAACAACCTGGGCATCCACATCGCGATAACCGGGGAGAACATCCCGTGCCAACCAGCTGCGGCAGTAATCAAATAGGGCTGCGAGATCGTCACTGGGGTGGTTTGCCAGCCATTCCTGCAGATCCGCATCCGGACTGGCATGGACGTGTTCCAACGCCCGGTCCACGTCACCAAGCAAGAGATCCATGCATCCCAGAAATGGATTGAGATCTAAACCAACGAGAACCAGGGATTGAAGTTTGCCGCGTGCATCCTGAATACGCTCAGGCTTGCGTTGGGAAAATCCAGCAGCTGCCAAGGCCATCACGGAGAGGAAGCTGGCATCAGACGAGCCAAACCGCTCCCAACGCCCATAAAGATCGACTTGTTCTTGAACGGTGAGAAACCGGCGAATCTGCTGGAAAAACAACTCAAAACTGCCCTGGTCCATGCCCGCCGCCGGCAATTCAGCAGCAGCACCCCCCTCCAGGCCGCCGCGATTCTGAACAAAGGTTTCCAACATCACCAGTCCTTCTTGCCGAGCAGATTGCTCGGCAAGATCACGGCTAAGTAGATCCAGAATTCGGTAGGGAGTGAGCTGCTCTAAGTCCGTTTGCAGCTGCTGCCGATGATCGGGAAGCTTGCCCATGCGCTGAAGCAACTGCAGTCCCTCCGTCAGCAGCCCGGCAGCGGATTCATAGCGACGCTGGTCATGATCTTGGCGGGCCGCATCCCTGCAAGACAGCGCCGCCAACAGGGCAAGGTCCGACTCACGACCGCTACCCAGGGCGGGCGCCTGAGGAGGTTGCAGAACCTGGCGGGCAAGCTGAAAGCTCTCGTGCGGAGCGTGGGCCTCCCACAGCAACATCAGACCAGCAACCTCCCGACTGGAAGGCATTTCCAGACCCGCAGTCTCTTCCGGATGATCACGACCCAATTCGAGCAGGGTGCTCTCGTAGTCCTGCCGTCGCGCAGCATCGCTTAAGAGGTCGGCAGAAAGCCTCAACAATTCAGCCCTCTGCATCAGGACCTCATGGGTGAAACCCTGATCGGGGCAGCGATCGAGACGCAACTGCAGCGTCCGCAACACCGACTCGGTTTCAGCTGAAGGGCTGACACCCAAGAGGCGGAAATGATCGATGGGCAATTCCACCAGCGTTGCGCTCATTAGCAGGCAGATTTTAGGCAGTGAAAGGGGTTTTGCCCATTCGCTCAACACGGCCCCTTAAAGTTCGTCTCAAAGAGGTGGTGCCATGAGTCAGGACATCGCAGTAGGCGCAGCGGCAGGCACCGATCACAAGCTTGCGAATGGGGCCTCCCCGGTGGGAGCTCACGCCGAGCGCTTGTCGTCTCTGGTGACGACCAAAAGAGCCAGTGTGGACCGAGAGACCGGTCTGAGGCTCTACAGGGACATGACCCTGGGGCGGCGTTTTGAAGACAAGTGCGCGGAGATGTACTACCGCGGCAAGATGTTTGGGTTCGTTCACCTTTACAACGGCCAAGAGGCGGTGAGTACGGGCGTGATCGGCGCCATGAAGCGTCAGCACGACTGGTTTTGCAGCACCTACCGCGATCACGTGCATGCCTTGAGCGCAGGCGTCCCAGCCCGTGAAGTGATGAGTGAGCTCTTCGGCAAGGAAACCGGCTGCAGCAAGGGTCGTGGCGGCTCAATGCACCTGTTCTCGAAGCCCCATCACATGCTGGGCGGGTTCGCGTTTATCGGCGAGGGAATCCCTGTTGCCCTAGGCGCTGCCTTCACGAGTCGCTACAAGCGTGATGCCATGGGTGATTCCAGTAGCGACTCTGTCACTGCAGCCTTTTTCGGAGATGGAACTTGCAACAACGGGCAATTCTTTGAATGCCTGAACATGGCCCAACTTTGGAAATTACCGATTCTGTTCGTGGTGGAGAACAACAAATGGGCGATCGGCATGGCCCATGACCGCGCCACCAGCGATCCGGAAATCTGGCGCAAAGCGGCTGCCTTTGGCATGGCTGGCGAAGAAGTCGATGGCATGGATGTGCTCGCCGTTCGGGCCGCTGCTGAGCGGGCCATCGAGCGGGCGCGGGCTGGAGAAGGTCCAACGGTTCTTGAATGCCTCACCTATCGCTTCAGGGGCCACTCACTCGCCGACCCTGATGAGCTTCGCGCCGAGGAAGAAAAGCAATTCTGGGCCAAGCGCGATCCCCTCAAAGCCTTTGAGCGCGATCTGGTTTCCGATGGTTTGGTCAGTGCTGATGAGCTCCGCGCGATCGAGAAAGAGATCGATGTTGAGGTTCAGGACTGCGTGGAGTTTGCCCTCAATGCACCCGAACCCGATGGCTCAGAACTAACGCGGTACATCTGGGCAGAAGACTGAGGCTTGCGGCTCTAAAGGCCATGCAATCTCGCCTGGTCTGCCGCAGCACGAAACACCAGGGCATGACGCTTCACCAGAGGATCAAGAGCGTCGTAACCACCGCCGATCACGCTGGCGACTGGGATCTGACGACGCAGACAGGCATCAAACACGAAATGATCGCGTTGCAAAAGTCCCATATCGGACAAGCAAAGCCGGCCCAGGCGATCGTCTCGATGCGGATCAACTCCAGCGTTGTAGAGCACCAGTTCGGGCTTGAAGCGATCAAGGAGGGAAGGAAGCGCCTCACCAACCGCAGCCACGTAGGCCTGATCCTCAACGCCATCTTCAAATGGCAAATCGCAATCGCTGCTCTGCTTCCGAGACGGAAAGTTGGAGGCAGCATGAGCAGAAAAGGTGAACACCCGCGGGTCGTCAGCAAAGATCAGCGCAGTGGCATCGCCTTGATGCACATCAAGATCCACAATCATCAGGCGCTCAAGGCAACCCTCATCCAGAAGAACCCTGGCTGACACTGCAATGTCATTGAAGATGCAGAAGCCGCTTCCATGATCTGGAAAGGCATGGTGCGTGCCACCAGCGAGATGGCAAGCCACACCGTGCGCAAGAGCCAACCTGGCGGTGAGCAGTGTCCCCCCCACGGATAACCAGGTGCGTTGCACCAAGGGTGTGGTGGCCGGAAGACCAATCCTGCGTTGCGCTTGCCGATCGAGCGTGCCCCGAGCAAACGCCTCGTGATAGCGCCGCTGATGCACTGTTTCCAGCCAACGGCGAGGAACGGGAAGAGGAGTATGAACCTGAGCGGATTCGGCTAGACCCGACGTCTTTAGGGCCTCAAACAACATCCTGAACTTCGCCATCGGGAAGCGATGGCTCGACGGCAGAGGCGCGCTGTAGGCCTGGTGATAAACGAGAGGGACGGCCACTAGCTTTCAAAGCTCTTCAATATTTTTGATTGAAATCAAACAACCGCATCAACCAGCTGCGTAGTGACTAATAGTGGATGGAGATAGCTTGATTGGTTGTCTGATGCGCACTCTTCTGTTCGTAGCACTGGGCCTATCCTCGCTCGCCTCAACGATGACTGCGGATGCTTCGATGCAAGCACAAGTTCAAAGCTACGCAGAGATGGTTTGCGGGACCAATCTGAAAACAGGAAATCCCGAAGAACCTTCGGCAAAGAAGCGCTGTATCTCTGGATTAATTAAGTTAGGGAATAATGCTTTTAAGCTCGCTGCACCAAGCATCCAAAAATGCAAGCAAGAAGCAAATTTCTTCTCATGCATCAAAGGACACAGCACAGACACAACAAGGATTAAACAAGCAGCTAGGGAACATGGACGTGAAATCAAAACGATGTCTACCACTCCTCACCATCTCGACAGCCCGAGGCTAGAGAAATTAGGGGAAGCAATCAAACAAGTCCTTGGACAAAGGTCTATTCTTTGGTCAAATAATTCTAAAACCTGGGGATGTAAAGGTAGAAATTTATATGGCTATTACCGAATCAAAAACGAATTAGTCGTGATGTGCCAGGGGTTTCACAATGGTGATCTTGTTGAATTAATTGACACCCTGAAGCATGAGGGATGGCATGCAGTTCAACACCGTTGTCGCAATGGAGTACCTTATCTAAATGATCAGCAAATCGCAGCACGCCTTCCACAACGTGATGCAATCAACGTACACAACTATCACCCAAAGCAACGACGATTGGAAAGCGAGGCAAGAGTGATGGCAAAGATCAATGATGTGCAGTGGATTCAATTGGTCAAAGATGAATGCAAAGGAAAAGAGAAAAGACCATACAAGCCGGATTTAGGCTTTCCCTACTCAACATTTTAAATGCCAAAAGTAGTTGGCAAAACCAATAAAACTGGTGTCCAGGCAACACGCGTACGTCATTGATGAATACCTATAAAAACTATGAGGTGCGCGAATCAAGGATCTGCTCTTGGAAGAGCCGGATGGTCACGATTTGGTCTAGCCCTTCATGGGCACAACTCGGACAGACAGCCGTTTTTACACGTTTGAACCGCGGAGGGATGGGAACTGGTGTTGAGCAAATGCGGCAGGGAAGGTGGCCTCTCTTTGCAGGGGGGTTTTCCATTAACTGAACTTTGAAATCCACATTCCTTCGATCAGGTCATCATCGAGATCACAGTGCTGACGCACAAACTCCTCAGCCTCACTCCTAGTCGGCTCTATCTCCAGCCGCCTATTCGCCAACATCAACAGATTGGAAGCCAAGTGGCTTACGAGAGAGTCTCTTGATTCGGCATACCCATCAGCATTGTTGGCTTCCATTCCGGTCTCGTATTCCTGTTTAATCTGGAACCGCAGGTCCCTGTCAAAGACAAGCTCTGAAGCTTCACGCCAAGCCGTGGTGCTCTTGCTGGCGGCACGTCTCTTTCGGAACTGAGCGATCAGATAGGCAAAAAACGCCGAGATAACAAGGCAAGCAAGCGCACTCATCAGATCCCACTGACACCACCGATTCGATCAGCTTCAGACTTGAAGGACTGCTCCAGATGCTCGACAGAGCGTTCAAGTACATCCTTTCGGCGCTGCAGGTTCACCTCTTGCTGATGGGTTACATCATCCATTTGTTGCTGTCCACCATTCATCATTTCCGTATAGGTGAGCGCTCTGGGCTTTTGGGGCTGATTGGGTTCGGTCAAGGGTTCGTCTCAAGGATGAAGGCAGAAATGTCTCACCTAGTCGTTACCAAAGCCTTCCGGTCTGTTGGTTTTGGTTGTCTGAATCCGTTCTTTGGCGCTCACAACGGGAGCAATGAAAGGTTCTACAGATCAATCAACAATTGATTGATCCCATTCACCCCACCGAAAAGCGATGGCTAGAGAGAAAAGAAGCTCTTAAAACCTTTTAGCGGAACAGGAAAAAGTGCCACGACTGGCTTGAACGCAGCCGCAGACGCAATCAATCAAAAGGTAGGAGCAATACGACGGGTGAGATTACGCAGCTTGCGCAGCGACTTCAATTCCACCTGGCGTACGCGTTCACGCGACACATCGAGCAAACGACCAATTTGAGCCAAGGTGTGGCGTTCGTTGCCGTTTAAACCAAAACGCAGGGTGAGCACGTGTTGCTCCTGCTCACTGAGATGACTCAACCAGCGGCCAAGTTGTTCATGGTGGATACGCTGTTCAACCTTGTCGAGCGGCTCTTCCGCAGAAGAGTCGGCAATCAAATCGCCAAGGAAACTGCGGCCATCCTCTCCATTCACAGGTGCATCAAGACTGCTGGTGGTGAGCGCTTGGCGCAGCAAGGAGTCAAGCTCCTCTACGGGCATATCGAGCGCTTCTGAAATCTCAAGGCGGCTCGGCATCGCTCCGAGCTTGTGAGCTAAATCCAAACTCACCTTGCGGATGGTGGTAAGACGCTCGCTCAAATGCACCGGGAGACGAATGGTGCGTGACTGACAAGCAATCGCTCGCGTCATGCTCTGGCGAATCCACCAAAAGGCGTAGGTCGAAAACTTATATCCGCGGGTTGGGTCAAATTTCTCGACCGCCCGTTCCAAGCCAAGCGATCCTTCTTGGATGAGATCAAGAAGCTCAAGGCCCTTGCCTTGATATTTCTTGGCGACACTCACCACCAAACGAAGGTTGGCCTTCATCATCCGCTGCTTAGCGCGCTGACCAACGCGAATCATGCGTCGATCTTTGGAGCTGAACTCTTCGCTGTCAGGAGAGACAGAGCCGTCTTGCGTCAGCTCCATAAACTTCTGAACCTGATTTCCCAGCTCAATTTCTTCAGCAGCAGTCAGAAGAGGTATTCGGCCAATCGTTGACAGGTACCAACTAATCGGATCACTGCTTCTGCGTCTCTGGGTCTCGGAGGTCCGAGCTGTTGAGGAAACCATGTCAACTCGTCTCTTTGGCGTGGAGAGACTTTCCTATGAAAAAACGATAAACCCAAAAGTTTTCAGCAACCCTTCAGATTCGTGAAAGGAAAACGACACATTTGCTCGTTTTGAATTGTGTGTGTTTTCAAACTTCTTCAATTTTTTAATCATTAATTCGCGCAAATCCGTCGGGTGAGCTCAGCAAGGGTTTTCGCAATCTCACTGGCACTACTGGCATTTTCACTGGTTCGTGACGCCTCGGCATGAAGCAAAGCGGCGGCGGCAAGGGCTGTTCCCCGCGGCTCCTCTCCGCAAGCCCAGCAGCGCGCCCCCCAGCCAACGGCAAATCCAGCCAACAGATCTCCCAGGCCCGTACGAGCCACCTGCACCGAGGTGTCAACGAGTTGATGCACCACACCATTCGGATCGGCAATCACAGAGTGAGCCCCCTTGTGCAACACAACGGTTCCGCTTTCTGCCGCTGCCCATTGCGCGCTATCCAGCGGTTCCCGCCCACTGAAATCAGGAAAAAGTCTTGCAAATTCACTGCGATGCGGGGTGATCCAGGTTGGGAACTCCCGCCGGCAAAGCCAGCGCCAGCCTTGCTTCGAGTCGGCCAAGGCGTTGAGCCCATCCGCATCCAGCACGAGCAACCCTTCGAACGCCACCAAGGGCTCTGCCCAGTCATCCCACTGCCCGTCTAGCGCTCCAATACCGGGCCCCAGCAACAGCGCATCCAAGCGGGAGAGATCGGCATCAGCCAGCCATGGCCCCCAAGCCAATCCTCCCGATGCAGTGGCTGGCAATCCAGCCGACAGCACCAACTCAGGAATCCATTGCCAGATGGCATCAGCCACGGCATCAGGCAACGCGGCTTTCAGGCTTCCCACCCCACTCGCCATGGCCCCATGGGCCGCCAGCAGTGCTGCGCCGCGATAGCTCTCACTTCCTGCCATCAACAGCACACGGCCACGCTGATATTTCATCGCCGTTGGCGCGTCTTGGGGAAGCGGCAGGGTTTCCAGATCCTTTGCCATCACCCGCAATACAGCAGGTGCCCCAAGTTGATTGATCAACTTGGGGGGAACACCAGGATCCAAGCGATGCAGCCGGCCCACGTTGGCCAGAGCTGCGTCCTGAACCAACCCCCGTTTCACCAGGCCCACGCACAACGTGTCGGAGGCCACCGCCCCACCTCCGGCCTCCATCCGGCCGTGATTGGAATGCATCCCCGCAGGCACATCCAAGCTGATCAGCCGGCCCGACTGAACACGCTCGCGTTCGCCAAGCAACAGCGCCAATCCTTCGGGGAGAGGACGATGTTGTCCCAACCCAAACAACGCCTCCACCCAGAGAGCTGAATCCCTCGGATCCGGCTCCGTCTCCAAAACAGTTGCGCCAAGCCACTGGAGATGACGCCAATGCGCTTGGGTGAGTGCTTGCCGGAGCGGCAGCGGGGCCCACAGCCTTACCTCCACTCCGGCATGCAGCAGCAGCCTCGCCACCACCAAGCCATCACCACCGTTGTGGCCAGGTCCCACCAGCACCAACACGCCCTGCTCCAAACGCTTCCGCCGCTGAAGACACCACTCAGCCATCGCCTGGCCAACGGCCTCCATCAAGGCGGCAACAGGCAAACCACTCCCCAGCCATTCCTGCTCCAAGGCCAGCATTTGTTCTGCACTGACGAGCCAGTGCTCCGCATCAAGGGAAGGCCAGACCAAGCCAAAAACACCCGGGCCCTCACTATGGAGTCATACAGCGATGCCCGCCCATGTCGGCCGAGGCCAAGATGAGCACCCTCACAGCAACCCCAGCCGGTGCCGAGGCCCTGGAGCGATTGCGCCAATGGCCTGGTGAGCATCGTGTGGCCGTCGGCCTTTCCGGCGGGGTAGACAGCTCACTCACCGCAGCCTTGATGGTGGAAGCCGGCTGGGAGGTGGAGGGCCTCACGCTCTGGCTGATGAGCGGCAAAGGAGCCTGCTGCGCCGAAGGCCTGGTGGATGCTGCCGGAATCTGTGAACAGCTCGGGGTGCCCCACCACGTGGTGGATTCAAGGGAGACCTTCGTTCGCGAAATCGTTCAAGGCTTGGTGGATGGCTACAAAGCTGGCATCACACCCCTGCCCTGTTCGAAGTGCAACCGGTCGGTGAAATTCGGGCCGATGCTCGCCTGGGCCGAACGGGAACGCAATCTTCCCAGGATCGCCACAGGCCATTACGCCCGCATCCGTCTGGACACGGAAGACGGCCGCTGGAAACTGTTGCGAGGTCTGGACAGCCGCAAAGACCAGAGTTATTTCCTCTATGACCTTCCCCAGGAGGTCTTGGCGCGCGTGGTCTTCCCACTCGGTGAACTCACCAAGGCCGACACCCGTCTTGAGGCCGGGCGCCACGGATTGCGCACTGCAGACAAGCCAGAAAGCCAAGACCTTTGCCTAGCCGATCACCACGGCTCGATGCGCGCATTCCTCGATGCCTACCTTCCGCCACGGGACGGTGAAATCGTGCTGCAAGACGGAACGGTGGTTGGACAGCACGACGGCATTGAACACTTCACCATCGGTCAGCGCAAAGGCTTAGGAATTGCCTGGAGTGAACCGCTACATGTGGTGAAACTCGATGCCGCCATGAACCAAGTGGTGGTCGCCACAAGGGCAGAAGCTGGTCGCACAGGCTGCGATGTTGGCGCTGTGAACTGGGTCTCGATCGCCCCACCCCCCATTGGTTCCGCCATGGAGGTGGAGGTGCAAGTGCGTTACCGCAGCGAACCCGTGCATGCCCATCTCACCTGCATCGAAGCCAATGCTGACGATCGAGCCGGAGAGCGCCCTCATCGCTGCAAGCTCAGTTTCCAAGAGCCGCAGTTTTCGATCACTCCTGGTCAAGGGGCGGTGTTTTACGACGGCGAGGTCGTGCTGGGCGGGGGCCTGATCGACTCGCCGATCTGATCAGCACCAATGACGAGGCTCCGATCATCAACAGCAGGGGCGTCTCGCCCCAGCGCACATACCCCGTCAAACCCTTGCGGGGTTGAAGTGGCACCATCAACACGCCTGGGTCAAACGACGCCAAACGCGCTGCGATCTGCCCATCGGCTCGGATCATGGCGGTTGGACCAGTATTCGCCGTTGATAACAACGGTCTGGCCGTTTCCAAACTGCGCAGCTGGGCCAAAGCCAAATACTGCTGCTGAAGCAGGCGGGGGTAGGGATCAAGGTTGGCCGCAGCAAGAATCCACTCCGCCCCATCAGCCACTGCGCGAGCCAACGCCGCCCCGTTGCTGATCTCGTAGCAGATAGCAACGGCAGCGGGTGGACCACCCCACCGCCAAAGCCGGGATGGCTCTCCAGCCTCCAGGCCACCGATGGCAGAGAGACCACTGATGCCAGGCCAGGAGGGAACCCACTCTCCCAATGGCACCAATCGATGCTTATCAATCGAGGCCAGCGGAGTGGTGCCGCCAGCGTCCACCAACAACATGGCGCTGCGCTGACGTCCCCGCGACCAGCGAAACCCCCCGCTCATTAATGGAATCGGAGTCGGTGCGCTAAGCGAATCGTTGAGCGGCAACGTGCCTTCCGGTGCCAGCAACCAGTTCGCATTAGCGGCATCAGCCTCTTGAAGCGCAGCTTGTAGCCGTACGGGTAAGTCGCGTTGACGTTGCGCAGAAAATTTTTCGCGGGTGGGAATCGCGGGTTGCCAGAGGGCCACGCTGTATTCCGCCAGCTCGGCTTGCCCCCCAATCGTTTCTGGGTTCTGCAGCAGCCGGGCCCCCACCCCGTGCAACACAACGAGGCTCAGCAGGCCGCCGGCCAGCAGTCCAGGCCAACCCGACTCACGCCGAGACATCGTGAGCAAGCGCCACAGCCACCAGCCGAGCAGCAATTGCAGGGCGGCAAGGCCACCCTCACCGATCCAGCGACTCAACGCAGCTAGAGGTGGATCGGCCGGAAGCAAGCTTCCACCCACACCAATCCAAAACGAAGGGCTTTTGGATAGGGCCACTTCCAGCAAACCCCACACAGCCGCTGCCAGCGCTGCATTGGCGAAGCTCCCCTGCAAGGGCAGGCGATTCAGCAAGTAACTCCAGCAAGCAAGCAGCAGGGCTGCCAGCAGGGCACAGGCCAACCAGATCCCAATCGCAATCGGCAGGCTGAGCCCAGCCGGGACACCGATCCACATCAGGGGATGCAGCGCCAGCACCCAGCGGTGGCTCACCAAGACGGCCACTGCACCCCAGATCGCGGAGGCCAGAGAGCTGCGCGACGCGGCCCAGAGCAGCGCCAGGGCAGGCACCATCCACCAAGGGCCCGACACAGTCAGGGCAACGCCTGCAAGCAGTCCCCCTAGCAGGCCCTGTAGGAGAACCAGGGATCGGTCATTTCCCATGGTCAGTGGCGGGAGATCAAGCCATCCTGAATCGAGACGCGCCCGTACGACTATGGATACTGCTAATCCCCTGCAACAGCTGCTGCTTCGCGGACTCGGCACCACCACGCTTGTTGCCGATCGGCTGCGTTACGTCACCCAGGAATGGGTGAGCAGCGGGCGGCTCGATTCAAATCATGCCTCTGCCCTTGTGGATGATGTGCTCAAGGCTCTGCGCGGTGAGACCCCGGAACTCGAGCAGCAGATGGGCCGCAACCTCGAACGCAACCGCGACAACATCATTCAGGATCTCGGCCTCGCCAGTCAGCGAGAACTCGATGAGCTGCGAGGAAGGATCGATCGCCTTGAGCAGCAATTACGCCAAAAAGAGCGCGAGGAGTGAACTGCAAGACTTAGCTCAAATCGAGCAAAATTCCGTGCGCGAGATCTTGATCAGCACCGCTGTGTTTGTGTCCTGCCTGATGGTGGCGTTCATCAGTCAGCTTGTATCGCCATCCACGGTGATCGCTGCAACGCCATCCACGACGGCCAGCAGCAATGCCATGAAGGTCCAAGCGGCTGTCGTTCAGGCCGTGGCCAATCCCATGGAACTCGACCCCGATAACCCCAACCCCACCTTGTTTGCCATGGCTCCCGATACCAACATGGCTGATGCCTCAGCGCTCGGCGGACCGATGGAAGCAGAGAAGCCTCAAGTCACAGCGAGTGGCCTGAAAATCATCGATCTCGTTGTAGGCACAGGCGATGTTGCGAGCTCAGGGCAAACCGTTGCGGTGCACTACCGCGGCACCCTTGAAGATGGCACTCAATTTGATGCCAGCTATGACCGCGGCACACCGTTTGAATTTCCGCTTGGGGCAGGCCGGGTGATCAAAGGATGGGACGAAGGCGTCCAAGGCATGAAAGTGGGCGGACAGCGCAAGCTGGTGATTCCACCAGACCTCGGCTATGGAAGCCGTGGTGCGGGACGCGTGATCCCTCCGAACGCCACCCTGATTTTTGAAGTCGAACTACTAGAGATCAAAAAATGATCCATCGGAAGGTGATCCGTAGGTAGGCTTGTCGCACCGAAAATTCTGTTTCAAACCCGATGCTTCGCTCGGCTCTATCAGCGATCGTTCGCTCCTTGCCCGCTTCCACCGTTGAAGCCCACTGCGACGGACCCTGCGGTGTCTATGACCCTGCTTCAGCTCGTGTTCACGCTGAAGCAGTGCTCGCGATGACTAAAAAGCTCAAGGCTTTGGAAGCACCTGCAGCCGGAAATGCTGCAGCTCTTGCCACCTACAACAACACCTTCTCCCGCTTCGTTGCGGTCAAAGAAGACGAAGCCCAAAAGACCAAGAAAGAACTCTTGATCCTTTGGACCGACTACTTCAAGCCCGAGCACCTGGCAACGTTCCCCGATCTCCACGACACCTTCTGGAAAGCGGCGAAACTTTGCAGCGCCTGCAAGGTGCACATCGACCAAGGCAAAGCGGAAGAGCTTCTCGCCGCTGTTGAGAAAATCCACGGCATGTTCTGGCAGTCCAAAGGCCGCTCTGACGCCTGGGTGACCGCCTCCTGAGTCTGGTTCTGAGCTCTTCATCAGGATCTCAACCATCGCTTGCAGCAGTGGGTCTTGTCGACCTACTGCTGTTTTTTTGTGGCCGTCGACGCGTGATGCAAGTGGAGGGGTATTCGATGTGGCCAACGCTGAAACCCCAGGACCGCGTGATCATGCGGCCCCTCAATCAACACTCAGACCTTCCCTCTATCGGTGCAATCATCGTTTGCATCCATCCCCAACAGCCTTCACGGAGGGTGATCAAAAGGCTGAGCGCTGTAGCGGACAATCAACTCACCATCCTCGGTGACTTCCCAGATGCCAGTACGGACAGCCGGCAATGGGGAAGCGTTCCGAGAGGATGCCTGATCGGTGAAGTTGTGGCCCTCGTCGCAACGCCGTTAAAACAAGGCCGTTGATGTTTTCTGGAGCCAAATCGCTCCTGTCACGATCGACAATCCACCGGTGCAGCCCACTAGAAGCGGCAGGAAACGAGCGCTGCTGCGCATCGTGAGCATGGAGAGTGTGCTCACCACGGCGAGCATGGCGCCCATCGACCCGCACAAATAAGCAACTAAATACAAAACGGCACCATGAACCGGCAAGGCAAGAGCTGGGATCACGGCCAACATGTGCCCGGCACCCGCCAATCCATGGAGCAAGCCAAGACCTGATGCCGCATGCGCATGGCGGCGATGGTTGTTCTGCCCGCGAAGATGGAGATGGAGATGGCGATGCAAAGCCGAACCATCGTGGTGATGGTCATGGGTATGCAACTCCAAGCCAAACGCGGTTCGAATAGCAAGAGCACCAATCACCAGCAACGACACCCCCACTAGAAATTCAGCCCATGCCGACATGCTTTCGACATGGATCAGATCTTTAAAAAAAATCGCAACAACGCCAAGCAACACCACCCCAAGCGAGTGGCCACCGCCCCAAGCCATTCCTGACTTCACGGCCTGCAACGGACGCCTCAGGGAAAAGGGGGCCATCGCGACCAAATGATCAGCACCCCCAACAACGTGCACAGCACCTGCCGCGAAGCCCGTCAGAACACTGATCAGCAAGTCGCGATCCCAAGATTCAGCAATTCTGCCGGACAGAGATCGGAGCCAACCGATTCAGGGGTTGTTGGTGCGGATCCAAGCGTCACAACCTCCCTCTCATCCATGGATCAACGATTGGAGTGCTGCCTCCACATCCGCTTGCCGCATCAGGGCTTCTCCCACCAAAACAGCCTGTGCTCCAGCGGTTTGTACTCGATCGAGATCCGTGCGGTGGAACAGTCCCGATTCGCTCACCAAAAGAATCTGCTGTTCCGCCAATTGCTTAGCGAACTGGGCCGTGAGCGTTTCGGTGGTTGCTAAATCCGTTTCAAAACTGGCGAGATCTCGATTGTTGATTCCGATCAAAGGGAATCCACCTAGGGCCAACACCCGCTGCAACTCTTCAGCGTCATGCACCTCAACCAAAACCGTAAGACCAAGTGCTGCAGCCACCTTGGCGAAATAGGCAAGGTCTTGATCGTTGAGGATCGCCGCAATCAGAAGAGCGGCATCGGCTCCAGCCGCCCGCGCCTGATAGAGCTGGTAAGGACTAAGGATGAAGTCCTTACAAAGCAGTGGGAGATCCACGGCTTCGCGCACCTCAATCAACACATTGAAACCGCCCTGAAAAAAGGCTTTATCGGTGAGCACCGAAAGACAGCTCGCCCCACCTGACGCATAAGCCTTAGCAATCGCGACTGGATCGAAATCCTCTCGAATCACACCTTTGCTGGGACTTGCTTTTTTCACCTCAGCAATCACGGCAGGCCTCACCGCTGCAGCGCTTAAAGCGGCCAGAAAATCACGGGCTGGGGGCAATTCAGCCACCTTGCGGCGCAATTGCTCTAAGGGCATGCGCTCACGCGCAACAGCGATCTCGCGATCTTTTTCCCAAACGATTTTTTCAAGAATGTTGCGAGGTTCGCCGTCCTGATCAGGGACGGCGAACTCCAGATGCGCCACTTGCACCTTGGGATTGGGCGGACGACGACGGATCTCCATGACTCAAGCTCCCACCGCTGAAGCCGCCTGCTTGTAGGCCACTTCCACCACTTCACTCAGGGTTGGATGCGTATGCACCTCATTGGCGAGTTGGGTCACGCTTTGACGACGAGACACCGCATTTGCAATCTCCTGGATCAGATCAGCGGCATGCAAACCGAAAATGTGGGCCCCCAGGACCTCCCCGCTGGTTTTGTTGAACAACAACTTCATCACGCCATCACTTTCCAATTCGGCAAGCGCTTTGGAATTGGCTTTGAAATAGCTCCGCACCGTACCCAGCTCAAAACCCTCTTCTCCTGCGAGCTCCTTGGCATCGGCTTCCGATAAGCCCACAGAACTGATCTCAGGATGCGTAAAGGTGGCTGCAGGAATGCTGCGGTAATCGATTTGCCTGGGGTGACCAAGAATGTTGTCGACAGCCACCGAACCCTGAGCCGCGGCCGTGTGAGCAAGCATCAACTTGCCGGTGACGTCACCAACAGCCCAGAGATTGGGCTGAGGAGCACCATTCACCAACACGCGCATGTTGTCGTCAACTGGAATGAATCCGCGATTGGTCTCCACTCCCACAGATTCAAGATTGAGATGCTTGCTGCTGGGAACACGCCCGGTCGCCACGAGCACGGCATCCACTTCCAACGTCTCGACGGGCTCTCTGGTTTGCATGTCAACCAGCTCAATTTGCACCGGTGATCCGGGTTGAATCGATTTCGCCAGCACCCCTGAACGCGCATCAATATCGCGGCCCTCGATCAATTTGCGGGCTGCCAGCTTGGCGATATCGGGGTCAAAGGTGGGCATCACCCGATCCAAGGCCTCGATCATCGTTACTTCACAGCCCAAAGCTGTGTAGACGTCGGCAAATTCCAATCCGATATAGCCGCTGCCAATAATCGCAATCCATCGCGGCAACCATTCGAGGTTGACCGCTTCATCACTGGTGAACACACTGCGTCCATCCGTTTCGATGCCTGGGGGCACAAAGGGATCAGAGCCAGTGGCCAAGATCACATCCCGTGCCGTTAACACCCGGTCCACGCCGCTGAGCTCACGCACCCCAACACGTTGTGGTCCCTCAAGCCGGCCTTGACCGCGAAGGATCGTGACCCCTGCCCGCTCCAAGGTTTTGGTGAGATTGGCCCGAATTGTGGCCACCAGTTGGTTGGCGTGATCAGCGATCTTCTTGCGCTCAAAACGCACTGGAGCCGCATGAATTCCAAACCCTGCGAGATGCTCAGCATCAGCCAGCTCGCGCACGCGACCACTGGCAGCCAATAGGGCTTTTGAAGGAACACATCCACGGTTCACGCAGGTGCCACCCATATCGCGGGATTCAAGGACGGCCACCTTGAGACCATGATCGGCTGCATGTTTGGCTGCGTCGAAGCCGCCATAACCGGCGCCGATAACGATCACATCGAAGTCGAAACTGGCGTCGCTCACCCAATCTTCTGCGTTGAAGACGTCATTCTCGCCCGTCGCCTCTCCAGAAGGAGAGGGACCGCAGCAACAGCCACATTCAGAGATTCAACAGCTGAGCTGTGCGGCAAGGTCACACCATGGGAGCAACGGGCCTGCAACAGCGGATCCAAGCCCGCCCCTTCGTTTCCGAGCAGGAGCACCGTGGGCAGGGTCCAATCCAACTCCCAATAGGGCTGAATGCTTCGATCTGCTGCTGCGTCTGGCACCAAAGTGGCCACAATTTGAAGGCCAGCATCGCGGGCTTGCGAGAGTCGTTCCGCGAGTTGAACGACCCCTTCAGCTGGATCAGGGCCAAAGCGCTCCACCGGCAGGCTCAAGATCGCTCCAGCCGACGATCGCACCACCTTCGGCGCCAACGGATCAGCACCGGAGGCGCACCAAACCTGCTGGATGTCTGCGGCCCGCGCGGTGCGCAGCAGCGTTCCGAGGTTGCCTGGATCCTGGATGCGATCAAGCGCCAAAACAAAGTCGGGAGCCGCAACCGTGGAAGGCAAGCAAGACAACGGCAGCAAACAGGCCACACCATCGGGTTGAACCGTCGTTAAACCGGCTTGCAACGCTTCGGCACTGATTCTCTGCACACGCACAGATCCCGGCAAAGTGCGAATCAAGCCAGCGTGCGTCTGCAACCAAGCAGGAGTGGCAACAACATCAAGTGGAACAGAATCACGCCAAACACGGTTCTGGAGTTCTTGAAGTTGGTGGGTTCCTTCCAGCAAGACAACACCATGTTCGTCTCGTCCTGCACGGGTTGACAGCGAACGAAGTTTTCGCACCAAAGGGTTGCGCCGACTCGTGATCAGCTCGTCTGACTGATCTTCCAACGACACAGAATCAGAAGCTCGTGTGCTTACGCACCTTCATGCCGTGGTGAAGCTTGAGATCCTTAGCATCGAGATCAATACCTTGAACCGCAGCGATCTCACCTTTAATGCCTTCAGCGGCCAAATTCTCAATCAGCTTCTTAATCACTTGGTCTTCCACCGTGGATTGATCCACGGAATCGGGAGTCAAAAATTCGAGAAACTTACCAACTTTGGAAGCCACTACCTGCGATGAGTTGGAGATCTTGAGCACAATCATGAAGGAGTTGGGAGTCCTGACCCGATCACGTTAATGCGGTTAGGGAGACTTGAACTCCCACGTCCGAAGACACATGTACCTGAAACATGCGCGTCTACCAATTCCGCCACAACCGCTGGCGTCACAAACGTGACTTGACGACCATACGTCATCAGCTTTGGAGTGACAGACACGATCTGGACTCAACAGAACCAGTTTGAGCGCCGGCCGTCTAGACGGTCTCATCCTTGTTGGTGAAGATGGTCGAGAATTTAGGCAACACGGGCATGAAGGCAGCGGCTCTTGCGTCTCAAGACATTCTCAAGCCGCACCTAGAGATTGATGGAGGAACAATCCTGAGTGGAGAGCTGCGTGTGAGCGGGGCTAAAAACTCAGCCCTCGTGCTGATGACGGCCTCCCTTCTGACCGAAGCCCCCCTAACCCTGCACAACGTTCCACCGCTCACCGATATCGATGGAATGTCCGAGATCCTCACCTCCCTGGGCGTGGACGTTCAACGCAACGGCGAAGTGGTGCAACTTCGTGCCGATCGGATGACAGGAGCCGAGCCTCCCTATGAATTGGTGAATGGCCTGCGAGCCAGTTTTTTTGCGATTGGCCCTCTACTCGCTCGAATGGGATATGCACGAGTGCCTCTCCCAGGTGGATGCCAAATCGGTGCGCGGCCTGTGGTCGAACACATCCGCGGATTGAAAGCGTTAGGCGCTGTTGTCAATGTTGAGCACGGCATCATTTCAGCCTCCATTCCAGGCAGTCAACAACGCCTTAAAGGAGCATCAATCGTCTTTGATTGTCCCAGTGTTGGCGCCACAGAAACCGTTCTGATGGCTGCAGCTTTGGCTCAAGGCACAAGCGTGATCTCCAATGCAGCTCAGGAGCCTGAAGTACAAGATCTCGCCAACTTGCTGATTGCCATGGGAGCAAAAATCAGCGGTGCCGGTGGACCCACCATCACTGTTGAAGGTGTGGATCAACTCAGGGGTTGTGATTACACGGTGATCCCCGACCGGATTGAGGCCGGCACCTTCCTACTTGCTGCTGCCATCACCCGCTCCAAGCTCAGAGTGGCTCCCGTCATCCCTGAACATCTCACTGCCGTTCTGCAAAAGCTGCGCGACTGTGGCTGCAAACTTGACATTGATCAGGAAGGGATCACGATCACTCCCGGGGAGATCCGGGGGATCGACATCACCACCCAACCGTTCCCTGGGTTTCCCACCGATCTTCAAGCACCGTTCATGGCCTTACTGGCCACGGCTCAGGGAACCAGTGTGATCACGGAAAAAATCTACGAAAACCGGATGCAGCACGTCGCAGAGCTACAGCGCATGGGTGCCTCGATCAGGGTTCAAAGCAACACTGCTGTTGTGGAAGGTGTGTCCGCACTCAGCGGGGCTCCAGTGAATGGTACCGATCTCAGAGCCTCCGCCGCCATGGTGTTGGCAGCACTGGTGGCGCAAGGGAAGTCGCACGTGAGCGGCCTCGACCACCTCGACCGTGGCTACGCCGATATCGAAGCGAAGCTTGGCCGTGCTGGAGCCAAATTGACCAGGCGCACACCCTGAGTGAGCCTCAGGTCCAAAACGTGTAGGGTATTTAGAGAGCCCTCAATCCATTGAAGGCCCTTGAGCGTCTGGAGACGCGAACGAGCAGGTGTGGCGGAATTGGTAGACGCACCGCACTCAAAATGCGGCGGGGAAACCCTTGTCGGTTCAAGTCCGACCACCTGTATGACCTAACCGGGATGATCCCACCCATTGAATGGGCAATTTGCTGATCCGTGACCCATGCCATCAAGGGCGGTCAGCTTCAATAGAAGAACGAAGGCCACTGGTCAACAGTCGGGCGAAATGGCAAACACATCCCCCAAAACCACTGCTATCAAGGAGTCGTCCTCAACTGCTGTGATGGGGACCTACAACCGCTACCCGCTCACCCTGGTGCGTGGGAAAGGTTGCTGGGTCCGTGACCACAAAGGCCATCGCTACCTCGATGCCGTAGCTGGAATTGCCACTTGCACCCTCGGCCATAGCAACCCCGCACTGCGGCGTGCGCTGAAGGATCAGCTCAGCCGCCTCCAGCACGTCTCCAATCTTTATGAAATTCCTGAGCAAGAAGAGCTAGCCCGTTGGCTCGTGAACAACAGCTGTGCAGACAGTGTGTTCTTCTGCAATTCCGGTGCGGAAGCCAATGAAGCGGCTATCAAATTGGCCCGCAAACATGGCCATCAACGGCGGGGGATCGAACGGCCCGTCATCTTGACGGCAGCCGCAAGCTTCCATGGGCGCACGCTTGCTGCGGTGAGCGCCACTGGACAACCTCGCTATCACGTGGGGTTTGAGCCGATGGTGGAGGGGTTTGAGACCTTCACTTACAACGACATCAATAGCTTTGAACAGCTTTTAGATCGCCTAGAGGCCGATGGTCCACGGGTTTGCGCTGTGCTGATCGAACCACTCCAAGGCGAAGGTGGTGTAAATCCGGGAGATCCCGATGTGTTCCGTGCGATTCGTCGCCACTGCGATGAACGCAACATCCTGTTGATCTTTGACGAAGTTCAAGTGGGGATGGGTCGCAGCGGCAGGCTCTGGGGCTACGAGCAACTGGATGTCCAACCGGATGTGATCACCCTGGCGAAAGGGCTCGGTGGTGGCCATGCGATCGGTGCCCTTCTCACAACCCAACATGCCGACCTATTCACGCCCGGAGATCACGCCAGTACGTTTGGCGGCAACCCATTTGCTTGTCGCGCTGGTCTTACCGTCGCGCGCGAATTGGAACGGAGACAGCTGCTCCGCAACGTGACCGAACGGGGTGAGCAATTAAGAGCTGGACTCCACCAGCTCATTCAACGCTTTCCTGGACAACTTGAGGACGCCCGAGGTTGGGGGTTATTGCAGGGTTTGGTCATTCGAGAGGACTGCGATCTCAATGCTGCTGCCGTTGTCAAAGCAGCTCTAGCTCAAAAACTCTTGCTCGTTCCTGCCGGATCCAAAGTGGTGCGGATGGTTCCTCCCTTAGTGATCGATCGCCGAGAGGTGAAAGAGCTGCTCTCCCGCCTTGAACGCACGCTGGAACTGCTGAACGCGTGACCCGCTCCAAGGTCGATCCCAAAACCGATCCCATCGATGAATTGGCGGACTTGCTCTCGCCGTTCGAGCAGCGGGGAATGGATCTATCGCTTGAACGGATGCAGACGGCTCTCAACGATCTAGCCAACCCCTGCGCTGATGTTCCCGCCGTGCAGGTGGTCGGCACCAATGGCAAAGGGTCGATCGCTTGCATGATTCACAGCGGGCTGACGGCAGCAGGTCTGCGCTCTGGCCTCACCACGTCTCCCCATCTCACCAGTTGGTGTGAACGGATTTGCGTGAACCAGCAGCAGATTGAGCTAGCTCAACTGCGCCAACGTTTAAAACAACTCCAACCGGTGGCACGGGATCACAACCTGACCCCGTTCGAGCAGCTGATCAGCGCTGCCCTTGTCCATTTTGAAGCCAACGCCCTGGATTGGCTCGTTCTAGAAGCAGGCCTTGGAGGGCGACTGGATGCCACAACGGCCCATCCCTATCGACCGCTCATCGCCATTGGCTCGATCGGAATGGATCACTGCGAGCATCTCGGGCACTCCTTAACCGCCATCAGCGGCGAAAAAGCAGCGGTGATCGGCCCTGGAGCCCATGTGATCAGTGCCCCTCAACATGAAGCGGTGACCAAGGTCTTGGAAGCGCGCAGCCAAGAGATGGGCGCAACGTTGGAGTGGGTGGAGCCCCTCCCAGATGAATGGGAGCTAGGGCTACCTGGACATCTTCAACGGCGTAATGGAGCCGTTGCCCGTGCAGCGTTACGACGGATGAATGCACTTGGCAATTCGATCACAGAGGAGCAGATCCAGCGAGGGCTGGCCCAGGCCCGTTGGCCTGGACGGCTTCAAACACTGCACTGGAACCACCAGTTTGTGCGCGTGGATGGAGCCCACAACCCTGATGCGGCTGAGCAGCTCGCGCTCGAGCGTCGTTGCTGGAGCCAGTCAGGGCAACAACAGATCTGGATTCTTGGCATTCAGG
>JACKQG010002540.1_pt1 | contig 23695 bp, 18 predicted proteins | sample 8237621 | NCBI WGS metagenome assembly JACKQG01 (sample SAMN15677084, study PRJNA649215) | marine metagenome | biome: marine; feature: Black Sea; material: saline water; isolation source: suspended particulate matter (SPM) from the Black Sea western gyre | collected 2013-06-09/2013-06-10 | depth... | reverse complement strand
TTGATGCTGGCACAGCAGGTCGCAGAGTTTGGTGGCTCAGTCGCAAATAGTAGTCATGTTGCAGATGACCTAACACAGTTAGGTAGTTATGTTGCTGAGGCACTTGGCACAGTTGATGTACTTATTACAATAGGCGGGGTAAGCATGGGCGATAAAGATTATTTGCCTAAGGTATTTGCAGATGCAGGCGTTCAAGAAATGTTTCATAAAGTAGCAATGCGTCCTGGCAAACCTATTTGGGTAGGGCACTGTCAAAGCACAATAGTGGTGGGCTTGCCCGGAAATCCGGTGTCTTCTTTTGTTGGCGCAAGCTTGTTTGTGCGACCAATTGTCGATGCTTTTTTGGGAAACTTCTCGCGCCGTACTAAACCGCAGCAGGCTATTTCCGGATGCGCCTTTCAATCTAAAGCACGCTATGATTTTGTTTTGGCTGACTACGATTCAAACGGACGCATATTCGCAACGAACAGTTCAGGGTCTGCCGACTGGCGAAGTCTATCCGCGAGCAAGGTGCTAGCTATGGTGCCGCCAAACTCTATAATCGACGCTGGTGACCACATCGAGGTTATCCCTGTTTAAATGCGATTCACCCTGTCTCTAGTTGTTGGCGCTGCAGTGCTGCGTGCCCTGTCGCTACCCGGCTGGTTTGATTTCTCGCTACCGTGGTTGATTATTCCTGCGATAATTTTGCGAATCGCAATGCTGCGCCGCCGCTTATCCTACAAGTACGAGTACTTATGCGGAGTACTGTTCTGGTGCTTTGCTTTCTGGTTCTTGCATAATGTGCTTGTTTACGCTGTTCCAGCGGCAGCTTTAATAATGGGTTCTACTTTTGTAGTCGAAGCGTGGGTTTTCCGAAAACTCAATGACAGGTATTCGGCTGCGACATCTGCCTGCTTTGCACTTCCGGCTTGCGAGTTTGTGCGTATGAAATGGTTTTATCTTGCAGTAGGAGGAGTGCCATGGGCATCATTCGGATTTCCGCTAGCCGACTCGGCATTTCTGCCTTTTGCAAGCTCGATTGGCGAGTCCGGATTAGTAATTGTGGCCGTCAGTTTGGCCGCGGCAATCTACTCTCTACATAGAAAGTCTGCAGCAACTCCAATTTTCGTTGTTGTGATTTTAGTGATGATCGCTGCTACGACCACTAAGACAGTGCCGCCTTCAATATCTAAGATTGACTGTCTAGTTATCCAGCCCAGTGTTTCGGTTCACGATAAAAATAGTCAGATGTTTTTAGAAGAGTTTTCCGAAATTCAATACAACTTAAGTGTCAAGGCTATGCAGGCGCATCCTGATTTTGAATTGTTGTTGTGGGCAGAAACAATGTGGCCATTGCCAGCAGTGCCGGACGATCAAACCGGAACCATGCGTCGTCCGTGGCCTGGGCGCGATGATGAAGTGATAGACATCGCCAACATGAATGAAATTCAGCGAATTAGCGTTAAAAACCTAATGGCCGGCGCACCTAAAGATAGTTATTTCCTTACTGGAGCCCATTTTTATCAGCCAGCAGCCGGCGATGAATATTCCCCACGCTCTACAGAGTTTCTGCTATTTGATACAACCGGACATCTACTGCAGCATTTTTCAAAGAGCAAGTTGGTGCCATTTGGCGAGACCCTGCCATTTATGAATAAATTTCCAGGCAGTGAATATCTATGTGACCTGTCGGCACAATACTTTGGTCTACGTCCAGATTTTGTTATGCCCGAAGATACTGGCCCCTTGCAGGCCCAAAACGGTATTCCTGCCTTGGGCGGCGCTGTTTGCTGGGAGAACGTTTTCGAGCAACCATTTCGCGATCAGGCAGCAGCCGGGGCAGAGGCATTTGCTGTTCTTTCAAATGAAGACTGGCTAGGTAGTGACGGCCTTGAAATGACACAAATGATTGCTGCATCTAAACTTAGGGCGGCAGAGACCGGAAGATCATTGCTGCGCGCCACAAACACTGGGCAGACATGCATGGTTCACCCGAATGGAGAGGTCGAGTTAGGCCCTGAAATCATGGCCCGCGACTTTTGGCTAGCAAAACTGCCGCTGACGTCCGCAAAGTTCACTACAACCTACACAAATTTTGGATGGCTTTTAGCACCATTTTGGGCGATTATTTGCCTGATAATGTTAGTGAGAAATATCTTCTGTCAAACAACACTTGACGCAAACCTTCGAACTAAGTAAATTTTTGTCTCAATTTAGCCAACCATTCGGCTTGGCCAACATACACTGTTAGTCGCGCAATCCTGCGCAATCCCTTTGTAATAAAGTACCAACGATTAGATGAGCACCATCGGAAAGTTTTTTGTAGTCCTCAACCTTGCGCTTGCTGGGTTGTTCGTCGGCTCTGCCGCGTCCCTTATTGGCAAGAGCGATAGCTATCGTATGCAATACGAAGCTGAAGTTCAGGCTAAAGCCGATCTCGAGACAGAGAAAGATGCCAAGATATCAGAAATGACTTCAAACTTGCAGCAGTCACAGTCAGAGCGCGGTCGTTTGAGTAGCGACAACAGCGAACTGACAGCAGATAAGACAGCTCTAGTTGAAGACCTTGCAAGCCAGCAAGCACAAAACTCTGACCTGCGCGAAAGCCTTTCTTCTATCGAAGGTAAGTTGTCAGACCTCGAAGGCACTAACGGCGAGCTAAACTCAGAGCTAAGCAGCCTACGTCGCCAATACGAAAGTGTACGTGGCGAACGCGATGCTGCGCTTGACTCACGTGATTCATCAAACTCAACTGCGACTAGTGCTGTTGAAGAAGCTAACTACGCTTCAGGCCAAGCATCTGATTTGCGCCTTGAACTAGCACGTGAAGTAGAGCGCGCTAATCAGGCAGAAGCTCAACTGGCTACAGTAGTTTCTCTTTACGGCATCGACATGAATTCAATCGGTGCACAGCCTGCAATGGAAGGCATTGTTACAAGCGTAGAAGATGCTGGCGGTGCTACATATGTAGTAATTAACCTTGGCAAAAACGACCGGGTTCAGCCAGGGTTCACATACGATGTATTTAATGGCTCAGTCTACAAGGGGCGAATCTTCGTCCACACTGTGAACGAATCAAAGTCAGCTGCTACAGTTGATATGTTTAATGCGCCAATCGCCGCCGGCGACCGCGTCGTAACCCGCCTGTAATCTAAAGAGGTATTTATTATGGCAGCACGTCGAAGAGCAGCAACTAAAGCAAGCGGAGGCCCTAAGGGGCGCCGCAAGGCCAAGGCTTCAAAGCCTGCAAAGGGCAAAAAGAAAAAAGCCGCTAAGGTGAAAAAAGATAAGGTGATCAAGCCAGGCCCACCAGTAGAGGTGGTGTTGTGCATAGTCACTGGGTTAATGCTAATTTGCGCATTGGTACTCATCGACTATTCTTCCGGCCTTCAGTTCGGAGACGGCATGATGTTTGCCGACAAATATCAAGGCTAAAGACTCAGTTTTTGGTTTAACAGGTTGTTCCATGTTTATGGAGCAACCTGTTCTTTTTGGGTTTAACAAAGGCCTAGGCATGTTTATACTAACTTTGGTTATTTGACCATTCCCCAGAAAAAAAATGTTAAATTGGCTTAAAAGCAGATTCTCGCTTGGCGAAGACTTAGGCATCGACCTCGGTACTGCCAATACTTTAGTGGCCTCGCGTGAAGATGGTATCTTGCTAAGTGAGCCATCGGTGGTAGCGGTTTACAAGGGTACTAACGAAGTGATTCTCGATGGCAATGGCGTTGGCGACGAAGCTTATCGTATGCTTGGTAAAACACCTACCAACATCGAGGCGGTGCGTCCGCTAAAAGGTGGTGTTATCGCCGACTTCGAAATCACTGAAAAATTGCTGCGTTACTTTTTGCGCAAGGCCCAAGACGGTAGCTCATTGATGAATCCGCGTGTTGTTATTTCAGTGCCGTCTGGCATCACCACTGTCGAACGCCGTGCAGTTATCAATTCTGCCGAACGTGCTGGGGCGCGGAAAGTTTATTTGGTCGACGAACCAATGGCGGGGGCTTTGGGAGTGGGCATGCCAGTGACCGAAGCCGAAGGTTCAATGATCGTTGACATCGGAGGAGGTACTACCGAAGTTGCGATATTAGCTTTGGGTGGCCCTGTTGCCGTTAAGTCGGTGAAGATTGCTGGCGATAATTTAGATGATGCGATTATTGATTACATCCGTAAAAATCATAATTTGCAGATAGGCCCGTTGACTGCAGAGATGCTGAAGAAAACAATTGGTTCTGCTTCACCAGAGGGCGAAGAAAAAACTTTAGAGATCGCCGGGCGCGATACTCTAAACTTAATGCCGCGCAAGGCCATCATGAATTCGGAAGATATTCGTTTGGCTCTCGAGCCGGCCTTAAAGGGAATTATGCGGGCGATCCTTGATTGCCTTGAATTAGCTCCACCAGAAATTGGCTCCGACTTGCTCGAGCAAGGAATTACTGTTGTTGGTGGTGGCGCGCTGTTGCCGGGTTTGTCTTCATACATTTCTAAAGGCACTGGCTTACCTTGCCGAATTGATACCGAGCCGCTAACGGCTGTTGCGCGAGGTACGGCTAAATTCCTCGAAGATCTCGACCTATACGCGTCGTTCTTGTCTGACGGAGAGGATCTGCAGTAGTGTTTTTCTTGCTTCCGGGTGCTGAGCGCAATCGGAAGAAACTGCTAACAGTGCTAGCAGTTCTGCTACTGTGCGTTCAGTCTTGCTTTCCACTGCCACTTATTGATAACGTGGTAAATACGATATGTGGACCAGTTATGCAGCCGGTTACTCGGCTCGCCGGAGTGTGGTCATCTTTATTTCAGAGGTTGCCGGCCGGAGATGATATCAGCGGTCTTTACAACTCACCCCTAATTACCGCCGAACGTAAATTTGGCCACCCGATAGATGTGCCATCAGTGGTTTGGCTTGAAGTCCCGGTGCTGGCAATTGATTTCGATAGTGGAGTAATGAAGCTTGGCGCTGGAAATGATTTTCATTTAAGCCCCGGCCAGGTAGTTGCATTTGCAGATAATTATCTTGGACGAATTGCAGATGTTGACGACGAAATAGCTTTTGTCGATTTGTTCAACCGTGCCGGCCATCGCACCGGAGTAACAATGGGTTCTGCAGCAAATGCCACCCAAGCCGTATGCTTTGGACGGGGGCTAGCCGGAACACCAGTTATTGATTGGTTTGAGAATGAAAAACAAGCTCATTCAAATATGCGATTGACATGGCGTCCACGGCCACTTGATCCGGAACAGTTGGCGCAGGCTAAATTAATGCTTGGTGTTAGTGCCGCTGAAGGTTCTTCAGAGCGCGGTGATGGCATGTTGGTTGTTGAGCATCGCTTGCCGGCTTCAGCCGAAGGGCGGGTGTACGTGGCCGCGAGTGCTGTCGGTGAAAATATCGTGTCTGAGCCATTGTTGCATCACTCTTCAGCGCAGCGAATATTACTCGGAGATGGAGTTTTTAATAATAAGCTGTGCGCAATTTCTTCGTCGGCAGCTTTTTACCCGGCTGTTTTAAGCGACCATGCACGAGTCTGTGGCGAGGTGGTGGCTTGGCGTGGTAACTGGGGATGGGCCTATTTGCAGGCGCCATCCTCTTGGTGGCAGCAGGCCGTGACTATTGAAGACGGCAAAGTGCAATTGTGTGATGAGCAGCAAGCTCATTATGACCAAGTTATATATACTCGTGGCGGGTCAGGTGTGCCACGTGGAATGCTGCTCGGTACCTTTGGTGATCGGTCGTTTGTGCCATCGGCCAATCTTGATGTTTGGCTGGCACCTCAGTCTACAGGAGATTTGCGGCAGTGAAGGTGCGCTTAAGTGTCTGGGCGGTATTGGCGTTGGTATTGAGTTTGGTGTTTCCTTGGGTGCGCCAACTTCCTTATGGCGCCTATTTGCCAGACGTGTGGCTGCTGCTGTTGTTGTTGGCAGTTCCTACGCCACACCCACATGCTGTCTCCAAACCATTAATACTTGCAGCTTGCCTTGCTTTGTTGCGTTCGGCGGTTAGCCTGTGTTCGCCTATAGCTAGTTTCGCGTCTCTATGCGCTGGCATGTTGTTGCGTGAAAAGATGTCGCGGCGTCTATCAGATTCATTGTTTGTTTATCGTTTTATCGTTGGTATGACCTCAGCATTACCGATGGCTTTAATCGATATGGCAATAGCGAAAAATCACGGTTTCATAGCAGACCCAACAATTTGGATATGGCGTGCAGCTTTAACCGGATTCTTGATAGCGGTCTTTACGCGCCGAAGTGGCGGGTTAATGTTTGGGGCGAAGCGTTGAATAACAAGCCATTAATTCATGTAACAATTGGTTTTGTTTTGTTGCTGACACTGTTAGTTGCAAGGCTCTTTCAATTGCAAATAGTCGAAGCTGACGAGTGGCAGCGACAAGCGCGCAGCTCGCGGCTGGATAAAAATACAATTCCGTTCAAACGTGGCCAAATCGTATCTGCGAATGGTGCATTGCTTGCTGAAGATTACTCGGTTTATGATTTGTATTTTCGTTATCGTGACTTTCGGCGCCACCATCCAATAGGGCAATTGCATGCTGCTTTGTCTTTGCTCGGTGCGACCCCACCACATCTGGCTGATTGTTTGGACAATGCTGAACAGCTATCGCAGTCACTACTTGCGCTGCGCCCGCAGCAGTTGCTTGCACTCCCATCGCGTGACCGTGATGACTTGAGCTTTTACTTAAGTGGCCTATTTGGTCTAGATTCTAAAGAGCAACGTGATTTATATAAGCGGTGGCTAGTTAGTGGCGAGTCTATGCTTGGCGAATCCTTTAGCGAGGCGTCGATTTACTTTGCTAGCCGCGTGCAGTTCTCTAGTGTTAGGTTTCAGCGAATTGAATCTTTGCTCGGGCCTGAATGGCAAAACAAATTGCTCGTGAAAATAGAACAGCGCCGTGCGCAATTGCAGCTGATGGTGTTTCAGCGCGCACTGCAGACTGCGGCCGCGCGCGCACTCAATCTTGCCGCGAGCGAGTTGCGCAATCAGCTGCTCAGCAATAGTTCGCGGTTGAATGCAGCTCATCTATTGCACCAACATTGGAAATTAGATGGTAGGGCAGAATACTTGGCGGCGATGTTAAGTCCTGCCGATGACCACCCAAGCGAGCAATTGCGTCAACAAGAGCTTTCGCAAAAAATCGCGCTATTCGACCAGCTGTATAAACAGATATCGCTGGCGTCCCCGGAAGACACCGCTGGTATTTGGCGGGATCAGCAGTACCGGGTGCATCGTTTTCGAGTTGTTAGTTTTGAAAACAGCATAGACTACTCCTTGATAGATTTATTGGCGCAGCATGGTGACGAGTATCCAGGCTTGTACTTGCAGAAAAATACGCGGCGTAATTATCCCGTAGAACTAAACCCGCAGATTCTCGGAATGGTTCGGTTGCCACAAGAGGGTGACCTTTTAGAGTATCGTGCGTTAAATGACCGCTTTCATGAATTGCGTAAAATGTTTTACCGCAATGCTGATGACGAAGCAGAGTATCGACAGTTGCGTCACCGTTTATGGAGTGCGACTTTGCGTCCTGACGAGACTCGGGGTATTAGTGGTATTGAAAGTGTTTTCGAGGAAGTACTACGCGGAGTTCGTGGTTATTTGCAAGTGCTCGAAGGTGGAGAGTCCGGACGCGCGCCACTTGAGTTGCTTTATTCTTCTCCCCAAAACGGTCATGATATTAAATTGTCACTCGACACTGATTTAATTGAAATGGCCGAACAATCAATTGCTCGAGTTTACCGGCAGACAAAGCAACGAATGCGTTCTTTGTTTCCGAATGTTGAATTGAGTGCAGGGTTTGATTCACGCACACCTAAAGTCGGTTTCGCATTGATTGATCTGAAAAATGAGCGGCTGCCTTTGTTGGCGACGAGCCCGACTATTGGTCGCGAGCAATTGCGCAGCCAATACCAAGAATTGGCAGGACTTAAATCAGCATCGCCGTTGCGGCATCGAGCGCTAGCAGGTAATTATTGGCCGCAAGAAACACCATATCCTGGCTCAACATTTAAGCCGCTGGTCGCTGCTGCTGCGTTAATGTTTGACCCATCACTGTATGATAAAAAATATCATTGTGCTGGCACTTTTCAAGCTACGCCAGGTGGTGCTTTGTTGCGCTGTGACACTCGTTACGGTCACCAAGAAATCTCCATGCGCGATGCGTTGAAGAAATCGTGCAATATTTATTTTTACAAATTGGCGCGCGAAATTGGTGCGAATGAAATCCACAATCTAGCATCGGCATTAGAATTTGGGCGCAACACCGGCATTGAAATCGCTGCCCTAGAAAAGGGTGCTAATTATCTAGTAGATGTAGAATCAATGCAGTCTAACACTATGCGCTTGATGAGAACAGCAATTGGACAAGTTGGTGTCCAAGCTAGCCCGCTACAGATGGCCCGCTTCTACGGATGGCTGGCGACATCCACTTTGCCCGACGCCCGAATTGTGATTGAAGGAGCAGGTGCAGCACCAGCAGTCGGGCAAGCGGTCGAAGTCGTTTTTTCAAATGAGCAGCGCGGCCTTATTGTTGATGCTTTAAGCGCAGTTAGTTACGAACTTGGCGGCACTGCTTTTAAGACAGACTTCCCTTCGGCCTGGCAGGTAGTTGCAAAAACCGGAACCTCGCAGGTGTCTGCTGGAGGGGTGATGCAGCCAACTCATGCGTGGTTTACTGGATATTTCCCAGCGGATGATCCACAGTTTTCATTTGCGATTATGTGTGAAAACACTGGTTTGCATGGTGGCCAAATCGCTAGCTTTATTCTGAAAGATTTTCTGCAAAATGCGTTGCCGCTGCTTGCTCCAGAATTAGTTGAGAAAACTCATGTTCGATAAGCTCCTGCGTAAACCACAAATTGTTCGTTTGCGGCGTAGCTGCTGGGCAATTATTCCAATCGCCATCGGAATTCTTTACTGGGGGTTTGAGCTGCAATGGAGTGTTTCACCAGACCTCCAGAGGCCAGACCAACACTTAATTCGCTTGGCAGCTTGCCTAATATTTGCCATTGCCGGTTTCTTGATTACTTCAAAAACATGGCGTCGCCATTCTTATAGTTTGTATTTTGTTTGTGTAGTGTTATTGCTGTTAGTGCTATTGATTGGCCGCGAAACCAACCATTCACGGCGATGGATCGATTTGATTTCAGGATTTAAAATTCAGCCTTCAGAATTTATGAAATTAGCATTGATTTTAGCGCTTGCCAAGTGGTTCGCTGACCATCCGCGCCCGCGCCGCTTTAGTGATTTGCTTAAACCGGCAATGATGTGTTTCGTGCCAGCATTTTTAATACTTATCGAGCCAGACTTGGGCACATCGTTGGTTTTCATTCCGATGTTCATGTCAATGGTCTGGATGGCGGGAATGCCATGGAAAAATTTTAGATGGTTAGTTTTTTTACCGGTGCTGCTTGCACCGATAGCTTCGTTTGTGATTCAAGACTACCAGAAAGAAAGAGTTATGACTTGGTGGCATCAAAACGAATTAAGTCCTGAAGAAATATCGGCCGAGGGTTATCACTTATGGCATTCTAAGCTAGCAGTTGGCAGCGGTGGATGGCAGGGATACGGTTGGGGGCAGGGTCCTGAAAATCGCTTAGGACGTTTGCCTGAACGCCATAACGATTTTGTATTCCCAGTTATTGCTGAAGAATCAGGCTTCATCGGCGCAACTCTCTTCTTGCTGCTCTATTCGGCATTTGGGTTGTTGCTATTGTTTTACGCATCTCGCCACCGCTGCCGCTTTACCCGCCTAGTCTTGGCCGGCGTCGGGGTTCATTTTTTGAGCCATATGGTGATTAACGTCGGAGTTACCTTAGGCGTATGGCCCACCACAGGCTTGCCTCTGCCAATGATTTCATTTGGCGGATCATCAATGATGATTAGCGGCGCTGCAATTGGCATTGCCCTAAGCGTTGGCAGCAACCGCGCTCCATTGTTAACATCAGCTTAATTACTGTATTTCGGCGGCGACTTGTTAGAATGTTGCGCAATGAGAGCCATCCAAATGTTGCGCCCAGAAGCTGGTGCCGCTGGCTACAGTGAAAACTTGCCAATCCCTGAACCTGCAGTTGGTGAGGTGCGTGTAAAGGTGTTAAATACCGCTATTTGTGGTACCGACCGCCATATTTTCCACTGGGATGACTCTGTCTCTGCGATGGTTTCTCCACCAACGATTATTGGCCACGAATTTTGTGGACATATTGATGCAGTTGGCGATGGTGTTAAAGATTGGCACATCGACGAATATGTTTCCGCAGAAATGCATGTTGTATGTAATGAATGCCGCGCATGCATTGCTGGCAATCAGCACATCTGCGAACGAACCCAAATTGGCGGACTGCACCTCGATGGCTGCTTTGCTGAATACGTAGTTGTGCCCGCTGACAACTTGGTGCGCCTCGATGCTTCATTCGTTCCACCCCACATTGGTGCCTTGCTTGATGCACTCGGAAACGCAGTACATACGGTGCAGTCTGCCTCATCAATCGCTGGGCGCCACGTGTTACTTAGTGGCTATGGTGCGATTGGTGCAATGGCCGCGAGCATCGTAGAATTTGAAGGAGCGGCCTCTTTGACAATTTGCGAGGTTCAGTCTGGCAATCTCGAACGCGCGCGTGAATGGGCCAAGTCTGTTAAATCTAAAGTGCCTATCTTTATTCACAACCCCATTGATGAGGGGCACGAGATGCTGCAGCAAATTCGCCAACAAAGCAGTGGCGGCGTCGATGTGGTTCTTGAAATGTCAGGCGCTACCCCGGCAATTAAAGTCGGACTCGAACTTTTATACCCTGGCGGCGAAATGATGCAGCTCGGCATACCTTCCGGAAGTGATTTGACGATTAGTGATTTCTCGCGCGACTTTATTTTTAAAGGCATCACCTGGAAAGGAATCCTCGGACGCCGAATGTTTGGCACCTGGACAGAAATGTTGTCATTACTCGAGCGAGGTTTAGACGTCGAACACGTTGTTACTCACCGTTTGCCATTAAGTGATTTTGCTTATGGCATCGAATTGCTCGATAGCGGGCAGGCATTAAAAGTGGTTCTTGACCCACACCAATCATAAATGACTAATTCCAAACAAACATTTCTTGATGGCATTGCTGCCGAATTACAAGAGATTAAAAACGCTGGCCTTGAAAAGCTCGAGCGCGTTATCGTAACTCCACAAGACGCGCTGATTGAAGTTGAAAGTGGCAAACAAGTGCTTAATTTTTGTGCAAATAATTACCTAGGCTTGTCCGATGATGTCGACATCATTAAGGCCGCTAGCGATTGTTTACAACAACGTGGCTTTGGCATGTCGTCGGTACGTTTTATCTGTGGCACCCAAGACATCCATAAGCAACTCGAGTCAAAGATATCCGAGTTCTTGGGCTTCGAAGATACAATTCTGTATTCAAGTTGCTTTGATGCAAACGGAGGATTGTTTGAGGTCTTGCTAACAGCTGAAGACGCCATCATCTCTGATTCTTTGAATCACGCATCAATAATTGATGGAGTGCGTTTATGCAAGGCGCAACGCTTCCGCTATAACAATAATGACATGCACGATCTCGAGCGCTGCTTACAAGAAGCCCAGGCTGCCAATGCGCGGCGTATTTTAATTTCCACCGACGGTGTGTTTTCAATGGATGGCTCATTGGCCAACCTTCAAGATCTTTGTGATCTCGCCGACAAATACGGCGCACTTGTTCATGTTGATGATTCGCATTCGACAGGTTTTATGGGGGCGCATGGGCGTGGTACTCACGAGCATTGCAAAGTAATGGGGCGGGTAGATATCATTACTTCAACTCTCGGAAAGGCCTTAGGTGGGGCATCCGGTGGCTACACCTGCGCGTCAAAGATAATTGTTGATGCATTGCGCAATCGTTCTCGTCCGTATTTGTTTTCAAACTCATTAGCACCGCCAATTGTTGCAGCCTCTTTGGCCGTATTTGAAAGATTGAGCAGCACCACCGAGCTTCGCGATAAACTTGAAAGTAATACCAAGCTATTTCGCGAGAAAATATCTGCGGCAGGCTTTGATGTGAAAGAAGGCGTGCATCCTATTGTTCCAATAATGCTGGGCGATGCCAAGTTGGCTGCCGAGATGGCCGCAGATATGTTGTGCGAAGGCATTTACGTTATTGGCTTTAGTTTTCCAGTTGTGCCACGCGGTCAGGCTCGAATTCGCGTACAAATATCGGCAGGGCACACCGCCGAGCAAATAAATAAAGCGGTGGCCGCATTCATTAAAGTCGGCCGTAAACATCAAGTAATCTGATCAATGAGTAAAGCTATTTGGTGTCCGAGTGATACTGCGATTGAAAAATCGCAAATGGCTGAATTCGCTAAACAAGCAGGAGTGATTGCGCATGCAGCTGATGTCGATTATCAACAGCTTTGGCAGTGGTCAGTCGATAACCGTCAGCAGTTTTGGCAAGAAATCTGGGAATACTGTAATGTCATCGGAGAAAATAATGGCCCAGCTTTAACTAGCGATACTATGCCGGGCGCGCAGTGGTTTCCTCAAGCTCAGCTGAACTTTGCCGAAAATTTATTGCAGCGCCGTGACAATGCCGAGGCACTAGTCTTCATTGCTGAAGACGGTAGCCGTCGTGCACTTACTTTTGCGCAACTAGTAAATCGGGTGCGTTGCATGCGACATTCTCTTCAGCAAGCCGGAGTTGTTGCAGGTGACCGAGTTGCGGCTTTTTTGCCTAATGTGCCAGAGGCAATCATCGGCATGCTTGCAGCATCTAGCCTTGGCGCAGTCTGGTCATCATGCTCCCCAGATTTTGGTGTTCCTGGAGTACTCGATCGCTTCGGGCAAATAGAGCCAAAGGTGTTGTTAGGCTGTGTAGCCTATACCTATAAATCAAAAGTAATTGATGTCAGCGACAAGTTGCGACAAGTGGTTGATGGCATCCCTAGTATTAAACACGTGGTTGTAATTCCATATGCCGACGCCAGCTTGGCTAATGATTTCATAAGTACCGGCCATTTAATCCCGCATTCTTTATTCAATGATTTCTTGATGGCAGGCAGCGATGGCGAGCTTAAATTTACGCGGCTTCCATTTAACCATCCACTATATATCATGTTTTCTTCGGGCACCACGGGTAAGCCAAAGTGCATTGTGCACGGTCAAGGCGGCACTCTTTTGCAGCACCGAAAAGAACACTCATTGCATTGTGATTTGCGGGCGGGTGAAAAAATATTTTACTTTACCACAACTGGCTGGATGATGTGGAATTGGCTTACGTCAGCGCTGGCTGCTGGCGCAACGGTTGTCTTATTTGACGGCAATCCATTTTATCCTTCTCCTACATCAATGTTTGATTTGATTGATAGCGAGCAAATCAATGTATTCGGAACTTCTGCTAAGTTTATTGACGCTTGCAAGAAAACAGGGGTCTGTCCTCGGCAGCAAAATAATTTGTCATCTTTGCGCGCGATTCTCTCTACCGGGTCTCCTTTGATGGCCGAATCTTTTGATTGGGTTTATGAAAAAGTAAAGCCTGATTTGATGCTTGCATCTATTACTGGCGGCACAGATTTATTGTCTTGCTTCGCACTCGGTTCGCCGGTTTCGCCGGTATGGCGTGGCGAGATTCAGCAGCGTGGGCTTGGCATGGACGTAGCTGTACTTGACTCCTCCGGAAACTCTGTGCTTGGCGAGGCTGGCGAGCTAGTCTGCCGTCAGTCTTTCCCATCAATGCCGATAGGATTCTGGAATGATAAAGATGGTCAGCGTTATCACGCTGCTTATTTTGATTACTTTGATGGCATCTGGCGTCATGGCGATTGGGTTGCTCTTACCGAGAGCGGCGGTTTAATAATGTATGGCCGATCAGATGCGACCCTTAATCCGGGCGGTGTACGCATTGGCACCTCCGAGATTTACCGCCAAGTTGAATCTTTTCCTGAGGTGCTTGAGGCCGTGGTTGTTGGCAGAAATACCAATGATGGCGATCAGCAAATAGTGTTATTTGTGGTCCTCGCCCACGAAATTCCTTTAAGCGAACCACTGCAGCAGCGAATTGTTCAGCGAATTCGTGATAATGCAACGGCCAGGCACGTTCCTACCGAGATTAATGCGGTGACAGATATTCCGCGCACTCGCAGCGGTAAAATCTCTGAAATAGCTGTGCGTGATGTTATTCATGGGCGTCAAGTTAAGAATACAGAGGCTTTAGCCAACCCAGAATCTCTTACACAATTTAAGAAATTTTCTTAATGTAAGATAAGTTTCGGTGTATAGTTGTATTACCCCGAACGACATGCGCAACACCGTACCTTTATCTGAAATTCGTCTAACAGATTTAGCTTCTGTTGGCGGCAAAAACGCTTCACTTGGCGAGATGGTCAACGAATTGACCACCTTAGGGGTTAAAGTCCCCGGAGGCTTTGCTATCACTGCCGACGCCTTTCGAGTGTTTTTGAGCGAAAACGGTCTCACAGAGAAAATCCAAAAGACCATTGATGTGCTTGATGCTGCGCAGCTTGATCAGCTTGAAGAGGCAGGGTCACTTATTCGTAACTGGATTCGCAATGCTGAATTTCCAGCTGAATTGGAAAAAGATATTTGTGCTGCTTACCGCGCTGACGAGGCAGATTATGGGGCAAACTATGCAGTGGCTGTTCGAAGTTCTGCAACTGCCGAAGATTTACCTGATGCATCTTTTGCTGGTCAGCAAGAATCCTATTTGAATGTCCGCGGTGTAGATGATTTGTTACGAATGGTAAAGAAGGTATTTGCTAGTCTTTACACAAATCGAGCTATTTCATATCGCGCACACCAAGGATATGACGATACAGAAATTGCTATATCGGTTGGCGTCCAGAAAATGGTGCGCTCTGATCGCGGTTCATCTGGGGTAATGTTCACTCTTGATACCGAAAGTGGTTTTCGCGATGTGGTGTTGATTAACTCAGCATTTGGTCTCGGAGAAAACGTGGTTCAGGGAACAGTGAATCCTGACGAGTTTCATGTGTACAAGCCATCTCTCGAGCAGCAGCGTAAGGCAATTATTATGCGTCGCTTGGGGTCTAAGAAGCAAAAGATGGTTTACGACCGCGACCCAGACAACGGGCGATTGGTGCATAACATCGATGTTCTAGAAGAAGACCAAAGGCAGTTTTCAATTTCTGATAGCGAAGCTGAAGAGTTGGGGCGCTACGCTTTAATCATCGAGCAACACTACTCTAAAATAAACGGCAAGCCTACTCCAATGGACATCGAGTGGGCCAAAGATGGCATGGATGGCCATTTGTATATTTTGCAAGCACGTCCTGAAACTGTTCATTCTCAGAAAAAGGCAGGTTATGTGCATGAAGAGTTTAGTCTTCAGCAGTCAGGAAATATTGTTTGTACCGGGCGCGCCGTTGGGCAGCGAATTGGTCAAGGTGTTGCTCGTGTAATTCTAGATCCTGAAAATATGCACCAAGTAAAACCAGGCGACGTCTTGGTTACCGATATTACTGATCCTGACTGGGAACCAGTAATGAAAACTGCCTCGGCGATTGTTACAAATCGTGGGGGGCGAACATGTCATGCTGCAATTATTGCGCGCGAGCTAGGAATCCCTGCTATCGTTGGTTGCAACGATGCTACCGAAACAATAACTAATAAATCTGAAGTGACAATAAGTTGTTGCGAGGGTGAAACCGGAATCGTTTATGGCGGTCTATTAGATTATACCGCTAAAGAAATATCATTAGATAACCTTGTCAAGCCTAAAACAAAGCTTTACCTTAATGTAGGTGATCCTCATCAGGCGTTGCGCTTTTCTTCGCTGCCTTCCGACGGGGTTGGTCTTGCTCGCCTCGAATTTATTATTAACAATAGTATTAAAGTTCATCCGCAAGCATTGCTCGACTTTGATAAGCTCGAAATAGGCTTGCAGTCTGATGTTGCGCAAATTACCGATGGCTATGAATCTCCACGTGATTATTTTGTAAAGCGGCTTGCTGAAGGCGTGAGCACCATCGCCGCCGCCTTCTATCCACGACCAGTTGTAGTTCGTATGTCAGACTTCAAGTCTAACGAGTACGCCGCCTTGCTTGGTGGTGAAAACTACGAACCCCAAGAAGAAAATCCTATGCTCGGATGGCGAGGGGCTGCTCGTTACGATACGGGTTCATTTGCCGAGGCCTTTGCGATGGAGTGCGAGGCGATGTGTTTAGTTCGAAACGAAATTGGTTTAGATAATGTCATTCTGATGCTGCCATTCGTGCGCACTGTTGAGGAAGGTAAGTCGGTATTAGACTTGATGGCTAGTCATGGATTGCGACGTGGTGAAAACAACTTGCAAATTTATTTGATGTGTGAGCTTCCATCCAATTCTGTTTTGGCCAAAGATTTTTTGCAGCATTTTGATGGTATGTCGATTGGCTCAAATGACTTGACGCAGCTGACCCTAGGCGTCGACCGTGACTCGGGTACCTTAACGGGTTACGACGAGCGTAACCCTGCGGTGCTAGAACTAATGGATATGGCGATTCGTGCCTGTCATGCTGAGTCGAAATACATAGGTATTTGTGGCCAAGCACCTTCTGATTTTCCTGAGATTACACAGTGGTTAGTTGAGCGTGAAATCACTTCAATCTCACTCAACCCCGATAGTCTTGTAGACATGCTTGAAATCGTATTGCAAGAAGAAGCTAAGCGCTCTTCAGCAACTAGCTAAGTGCTTGCTCTAAGTCAGCCCACAAGTCTTCTTGGTTTTCAATACCAATTGCGAGGCGTAACATCCCTTCAGTTATTCCACCGGATTGGCGTCCTTCTTCAGAAACAATGCGGTGTGTTAAACCGGCAGGGTGTTCAATTAGACTATCGGTTGAACCAAGGCTAACAGCAGGGACAAACAACTTAGTGCGAGTCATGGTCGATGCAGCGGCAGTGTAGCCACCAGTCAGTTCAATTGCTATCACCGAACCAGGTCCACGCATTTGTTTTTTGACCAAACCGCGTGGGTCGCAATCATTCAACCCAGGGTAATGAACTTTTGCTACGCCTGGGTGGGCGCTAAGTTTGTTAGCGATATAAATTGCATTTTGCTGAGCGCGTTCAACTCTCAGCGGTAAAGTTGGCAGGCTGCGAAGTAATAAAAACGCTGCCATAGGGTGCATGTTGCCGCCTGTCAAAATTCTTATTTGACGAATATGTGCCGCCCAACTTTCGTTAGTAGCCACCATTCCTGCAATCACATCGCCATGACCGCTAAGGTATTTAGTCGCGCTGTGTACTGCAAAGGTCGCGCCCATTTCTAACGGCGACTGCAACAATGGGGTAGCGAAAGTGTTGTCTACCATCACAGGTACATCTCCAGCTTGCTCAATCACGTCTGCAATATCAACTAAACTTAGGGTTGGATTTGCTGGAGTTTCAATAATCACCAAAGCAGTGTCGCTGCGTACGCTCTCACGAATTTGGTCTTCTTCTACCCAGTCAACATCAAACCCGAGTAAGCCTGAGCAAAGTAGATGATCGGTGCATCCGTAAATCGGTCGTACCGCAACAATGTGGTTGCGTACGACCTCGTCTTGCATTGCGCGAATTTTTAACGACATTAGCACTGCATGAATGGCTGACATTCCGGAGGCAAAAGCGATTCCGGCCTCGGCATTTTCTAGTTTCGCAAAGGCACATTCGTAGCGATAAACAGTCGGGTTGTGCAAGCGGGCGTAAATTGGTGAGTCGGCCACAGCATTTCCGGATGCCAGTCCCTCTATGCTATTGCGACCCGACTCCAAATCTTGAATAGGGTATGTAGATGAAAAATCAAGAGGTGCGGAATGCACGCCCAACTGCTGAAAATCTTCACGACCAAGGTGGACGGCAACGGTGTCAATGTGATTACTCATATTGATATTGTCCGTATATTATTCGATAAGTCTAGCGAATTGCCTGCGTAAATGTGCTATTATTGCGGGCATGGACAGAATAGACTTCGAAATTTGTAGTAAATTGCAGAATAATGCTCGGTTGAGCAACAAAGAGCTCGCCTCAATGGTGGGCTTGGCTCCTTCAAGTTGCCACGAGCGATTCAAGAAATTGTGCTCCGACGGCATAATTACCGGCTTTCATGCCACAATTAATCCCGCTGAATATGGTGCTAGTTTAGAGGCAATGGTGCACGTCCGCTTGGCCAAGCATGCGCGTGGTGAGGTAGACGCATTTTTCGAGCATTTGCACTCTCTGCCTGAAGCAATTTCTTTTTTTCATATTACTGGCGAATTTGATTATTTAGTGCACCTAGCTGTGCGTGATGCAAATCATTTGCGCGACTTGGCATTGGATGCCTTTACAACTAGGTCAGAAGTGGCGCAAATACAGACATCCTTGGTGTTTACGGCAAAAACTAAGGCACAACGTCCTTGTTTTATTGAGTTTTCGTAGTAGGGTATAGGTGAGGACTAATTTTAATGACACAACTTAATGATTTAATAGGATTGCAGAAGCGCGTGGTTTCGATCAGCCAGCACGCAACTGTAAGAGATGCGGCCAAATCTATGGCCGAGGCCAACGTCGGTTGCGCCGCGATAATGGAGGGTCCAAAATTGGTTGGACTATTTACTGAACGCGATATTCTGAAAAGAATTTTATTGCAAAACCTCGACGTTGATAAAGTGACAATATCCGAAGTTATGACTCGCGAATTGATTTGTGCCGGACTGCTGCAGTCAGCAAATGATGCTCGCGTTTTGATGGAACGTCACCACATTCGTCACTTACCGGTGCTTAATGAAAAAGCCGAGCTGGCCGGAGTCTTGTCTATCCGCGATTTGGTTTTAGATCAAGTCAGTGAGATGCGCAATTATATTGCGATGCACGAAGGTTAGTCGCGGCTAAACTTTCCGCGCCAACGCAAATGGCGCAGTACATCTGGATGCAATAAGGCCAGAGTAGTAACTAGTTCTAGGCGTCCCATCCACATGCCGATTGAAAGAATTATTTTCGATGCAGAGTTTAAATCTGCGAAATTGCCCATTGGGCCAACACTTTCAAATCCGGGGCCGATATTTCCCACACAAGCCAACGAGGCGCTAAATGCTGTAACGAAATTTGAGCCAAACAGTACTAGTAGTAGCGCAACAATAAGATAAGTAAGTGCATAGCACAGCACTAAGTTCAAGATACTGCGCATCGCATTATTCGGAATCACTTTGCCGCGGTGACGCAGTGGCAGTACTCCGCGCGGATGCAAGGTGCGCGTAAGCTCTGACCACATATACTTCAGCGAAAGCAAATTGCGGATGGCTTTTGGTCCGCCTGCTGCTGATCCGGCACAGCCTCCGACTAGCATTGCAATTAATAAGAACATGCGGGCAGAGTCAGTCCAGGGTGCGGCGGCATAGTCGACACTGGCGAATCCGGTAGATGAAATTAATGATGCTGATTGAAACAATCCGGTACGGATGCTTGTTAAATCAAACACACCGTTGCTTAGAACTAAGGCGACGCCAATTGCTGCAAATAATAATGTGCCTAAGTAGAAACGAAATTCGCCATCGCGTGGAATTGCAGCGGGGCGGCGGCGAAGGCCAACATACAGCAGAGGGAAGCTCATACCGCTAATTATCATGAAACCAATAAGTATCCATTCAATTGAAGGGCTATTATATCCAGCAATTGATTCGGGGTTAGGTGAAAATCCACCAGCAGACATAGTGGTTAAGCCATGGCAAATCGAATCAAATATTGGCATGTGCCCGACCATGTTTAACATTAACATTTCGAGTACAGTTAATCCAAGGTAAAGTAGCCATAGGTTTCTTGCTGACCTACGAATTGATGGGCTGACAACATCGGTGGTGGCATCGGAGCTTTCAGCAAACATGATTTGACGTCCAGCAACTCCGAGTTGTGGCAAAATAACCACAAATAACGCAATTACTCCGAGGCCGCCAAACCATTGGGTCATTGAGCGCCACAAAAAGAATGATTGGCTTTGGTTGAAATCAGTAAGAACTGTAGCGCCCGTAGTCGTAAGCCCTGAAATTGATTCGAAGAACGCATCGATGCTAGTCATGCCAAACATAACATATGGGATAGCAGCGAACAATGCGATAATGAGCCAGGATCCAGCGACAACTCCTAGGGCTTCAGCGCGTCTGAAATTTTGATCTTTTAAGCCGGCCAGGCTAAGCACAAATCCACCAATTAGAGTGGCGACCGCAGCAACAGAAAATGCGATTGCTGCGTGGTAATCACCAGTGGTTTGGTAGGCGTTATACAGCGAAAGCGCCAATGGTGGCAAAAACGCCAAACTAAATAGGCGCAAGATTTTACCAATCACTCCGAGGACTAGGGCAACGCGCATTTTATTATCTAGAGGTTCTCAAAAAAATCTCGAGTTTGTTCGACGTTTGAAGTTTGACTAAAGACTAGTAATTCGTCACCAGCCTGAATGATGTCTTTGCCTTGGGGGATAAGGACTTTTTCACTGCGTAGAATCGCTCCGACTATAGCAAATACTGGTGACTGGATGCTACCAAGTTCTATTGGCTCGAAGTGCTCTGGTAAAGTTAGGCGCAAAATGCGTACATCACCGTGATTGAATTCAGCCAAAAAGTCTTGTTCGGAGCGAAGCACACCACGTAACACAGCATTGACCGCTGCACCAGTGGTTGACCGCACGACATCGATGCCTACCGATTCGAACAACTGCTCGTTAGTATGATTTGCAGCCCGAGTTAAGATTCGGCCAACGCCTTCTTCTTTTGCCAAGAGTGAGACTAGTAAGTTCTTTTCGTCGTTACTTGTGACCGCAATTAGCACTGGAGTATCGCCAACATTTTCTTCACGCAACAAAGACAAGTCAGTTCCGTCGCCATGTAGAACTAAGCCCTTGAGTTGACCAGCAATTTCTTCTGCACGTTGCCTGTTTGATTCGATAATTTTCAGTTTCCAGCCATGGTCTTCTAGGGATTCAGCAATTGCAAAACCCACCGAGCCGCCACCAACAATGATTGCTCGACGCGGGGCAGGTCCTACACTGGTGTCGGACATGTAGCGGCGGATCAAGCGCTCAATGCCGCCAATATTGCCCATTGCGGTGAGTTTGTCTCCTGCTTGCAAAAGACTTTTGCCATGCGGAATAAATCGTTCGTCATCGCGTTCAATCATGACCAAGACTACGCCCTCAGGAACACCAACATCTTTTAAGTAGACATTGTCAAAGCGTGAACCCTTTTCAATTCTGCGCTTAACTAAGCGTACTTTTCCGTTAACGAAAGCATCGGCTTCAAGTGCACCTGGCACCATCACAATTTTTTGAATCTCTTTAGCCAAGCGCAAGGCCGGTAAAACAACCTTGTCGATTCCGAGAGTGTGCGCTAACTGTGCGGCATCATTTTCGTTTGTTTGCACAGCCTGTCCGCGCAAAAAACAAACCACCTTGTTTGCGCGCATGCGCTTAGCTTCAGCGCAAGCAACCAAATTTGTTTCGTCAGCTTTGCCGCAAGCAACAAATAAATCTGAATCAAAAATACAGGCCTCTTTTAGTAATTTAGTAGACGTCTGTGAACCACGAAAAACTTGCACATTAAGCGAGTCAAAAACAGGGTTTTCGACAGCCTTAGGTACAATCAAAGAAACTTCATGCTCGTGCATCAAGGCCTCGGCAAGACGCACAGCGATGTTGTCTTCGCCACTAATGGTAATTTTCATGGTTTAATGTTGAGGTTATCCGTTGCGGCGATTGCCTTTCTTTAATTTTGCCAAATTATTCTTTGCATCGCGTAATGCAGTTTTCACTAAGCTTAGGTCTTTGCCATCTTCGTTGCTGCCAGCCAAGATTTCATTTGCACGAACAATAGCCTGCTCATACAACTCAATTGCAATTTCGTCATCACTTTGCAAATAGTAATGGTAAATCACAGCTAGGTCATTCATTATTTGCGGATCGTCAGGAGCAATGCTCAAGGCGTGCTGATAAGCGGCTAATGATTTCTCTGCTTCATTGGTTTCACGATACAAAAAAGCAAGGTTATTCCAGATATCTAGATAAGAGTCGTCACTCGAGGTGGCCCACTCGAGAATTAAGATCGCATCTGGGTAGCTTGTAAAACTGGCCAAAAAGTTCATGCGCTCGCATTCGGCACGCAAGCCACCGTTTTGCGCGGATGAGGCCGTATGATTGGCTCCAAAATCTTTTAGATACAAAGCATAATATTTGCCCGCAAAGTTATAGGCTTTTTTGGCCTTGTTCGTGTCGCCCGCAGTGGATTGCATTGCGCCACGCTGAAATGCACCATCGGCCAGGAAAAAGTAGGCGTTGGTAAATGCCGAATTCAATTCGATTACTTTCATGAAATCGTCATGCGTATTTGTCCAGGCTTGAGCGCCTGAATAGTAATGCGCCATCCCGCGGTACCAATAGTGCAGCACGTTTTCGGGCTGCTTGGTGACTAAAACATTTAAAACCTCAATGGCATCAGTTTGGAGCCAAGTATAAACATGCCCCGAGTCAACGCCAGCCGGGTCGACAGTCACCGCATCAAGCCAGAATTGCAATGCTGCAGTCTTTGCCTTTTCATCGCCGGCAGTATTTGCAAAATCTATCCAGGCAACTTCACCAAGTCGCAACAACGGGGACGCGCTCTTTGGTGCACTTTTGCAAGCAGCTGTAAAGGCAGCCACTGCGCTCGCAGTTAGCTCTTGGGCTTTTTTGTCATTTCCCATTTCAGCGGCACTGCGCGATTCCGACAAAAGGAGGCGTCCTGATTGTTCTTGGAGTGGTGCATTGTTCTTGAAAAAAACAAGGCCATTTTGTACGACGCTCAATGCATTTTTAGAATCGTTTGCATTGAGTAGCGCCTCTGACCAATTAACCCATACGCTTGCGGGTGCGTTTTCTTGGCCCGATATGGTTTCCCATGAATAGGCCACATCAGACCAAGCATCGACTGCTTCGAAACCGGTGATTTCACCAGTGGCAATGCCTGCTTCGGTTTGCTGCCCTTGAAGTTTGGCAGCGGCAATTTGTTCGTCAAGGGTTTGGGCGGTGTCGGCTTGCGCAAACAGCAGAAGGGTAGTGCAGATTATCATGGTTCTTATTGTCGTATTTGCTTGAGCTTTTTGCGAATCATAATTACGCCTTCTCGCTCGTCAAATGGGTAGTGAGTATTGCTTTTGTTTAACAGATTATCGGCGTCGCCTACCTGATTTAAGCGGAAAACCTGGTAGTAAGCTAGGTTTTCGTAGGCGTCACCAACAGCCTCGTCGATGTGCCTGCGTTCTGAATCCGGAACATTATCGTCCATCTCATCCAGCAAAGCCTCGCCAATGCCGATTACCCTATGCAATTCTTGTACCGCAAATTGGTGGTGATCGTCGAGATAGTAAACAGCAATAAGAGCACGATCATTAATTGAGCGTGGATCTTCTGGCATTAGTTCGACCAATCGCGAATAAACATCCCATGATTCGAGGTAGAGTTGTTCGGCTTCTTGGTGCTGATTATTCATAGATAAGGTACGAGCGAGGTCGCGAGTAAATAAACCGAGATTATTTACAAACAAAACAATGGTGTCGTTGACCTGGCAAACACTGCGCAATAGTGAAATCGCCTTGCGCAAATTACCACTTTGGTAGATGTCGCTGATTAAATAATTAATTACATTCGGCAAGCTCTCTTCAAGTAGCGGCTGCTGCAAAGCAATCGGGTTAAAGACGGCAGGCTGAAATCCGATGGGCTTATCCCGAAGGGA
>JACKQG010002539.1_pt1 | contig 23697 bp, 13 predicted proteins | sample 8237621 | NCBI WGS metagenome assembly JACKQG01 (sample SAMN15677084, study PRJNA649215) | marine metagenome | biome: marine; feature: Black Sea; material: saline water; isolation source: suspended particulate matter (SPM) from the Black Sea western gyre | collected 2013-06-09/2013-06-10 | depth... | reverse complement strand
ACGATGGCAGCCCATTACAGGCCACCTATCGCGACACCATCAGCCATATATTCCCTGATCCCGGAATGTATATAGTGGAGCTGACAGCGCTAGACACCAATGGATGCAGTGCAATTGCCTATGGAGAAGTAATGATAGATGCATTACCAACCGCACAGTTCACCAACACGACAGGCTCGTGCGATAATCCAACAGTGTTCACTGATATATCGCTGGGAGGAGGAGAATTTATAGAGTTCTGGTACTGGGACTTTGGCGACATAAGTTCAGGAGCCAATAACACGAGCACGCTACAGAATCCAACACATCTGTACGGCCCTTATGACAGCACCTACCAGGTAAAGCTGATAGTGACCAACTTTAATGGATGCATCGACTCCACCATACAGGAGGTATATGTAGAGCCATGTTTGATAGCCGGCTTCGGTTTACCTTCAGGATTAACCTGTGCAAGATATGAACTATGCTTTACAGATACTTCGATGCTTGCAAGCAACAATGGAGTTATCTCACAGTGGCGCTGGGACTTTGGTGATGGTAATACATACAACTACGGCATCTATCAGAACCCTATCTGTCATACCTATCAAGATGGAGGCGATTATGATGTACAGTTAATTATAGTAGCTACGATAAACGGCACCAGCTATAATGACACAGTAACAAAAACACTTATTGTACATCCAACCCCACTAGCAGGTATAACGGTAGTCCCTAATTGTTTAGGAGACAGTACTATGTTCTATGATGCTACTAATCCAAACAACGAGCCACTAACAATGTGGCACTGGGACTTTGGAGATACTGGCAATCCTAACGATACATCCATCATTCAAAACCCTGCATATCTATACCCTACATATGGAACATATGCTACAGAGTTAAAGGTAATGAATCAATATGGCTGTAGAGATAGTATTACAACCACTGTAGATATTTATAAGCCACCAGAGGCAGCCTTCAGCTTTGAGGAGTTATGCATGAGCTATAACACTTACTTTTTGGATGAGTCATTGGATGATAGTTCGGCTATAGTAAACTATCTATGGAACTTTGGCAATACTATCACCATAGGAGACACTTCAAACTTGCAAGACCCGACTTACATCTACGACACTACAGGATATTACACAGTAGAGTTAATAGTAACTGATGGCAACCAGTGCAAGGATACTATCACCCATGATATAGAGATCTATCCGATTCCGACAAGTGGCTTTATCATAATGGATACTGTGCAGCAAGGCCAGATCTATCTTGATAACATAAGTATAGGAGCTATAAACTACTATTGGGACTTCGACTATAACTATGGACAAAGTAGCACAGAAACCAACCCTACACATCAGTATGATGTAGATGGCAGCTATACTATCATGTTAGTATCGTACAATGATTTTGACTGTCCGGATACTACTTACCAGATCTATGATCTGTTGTTCACTAATTTATTTGTACCTAATGCTTTTGTACCTTCAAATTCAAATCCAGAGCTCCAGACCTTCAAACCTATCGGTATCAACTTACAGAGTTACCGACTGGAGGTATACAGTGCCTGGGGTAATTTAGTATTTGAGAGCACCTCATTGGATAATGGTGCTCCTGCAGTAGGATGGGATGGCACCTATGAGAACGAGGCGTTGCCAACAGGCAGTTACATATGGCGCATATCAGCAGTATTTGAAGATGGCACAATCTGGAAAGGCACCGACAATGGTGATGGTAACACTGCCACCAGTGGAACAGTTGCTTTAATAAGATAGTCAGTTTCCTAAAAAATGAAAGTTCAGATAGGAGAGTAAGTACTATCCTTTCAGGTCGCACAAGTCCTGAAAGGTTGCAATTAAATAAGCATACAACTAATCAAAATAAAATCTTAATTTTAACCTTTAAACCTAACATAAACTATTTATGTTATTGCTGGTAAAAGCTAAATTGCAACATTACAAACCTGCCACTGCAAGGAGTATGCTAACTATTGCGATGTTGCTAATACTGTCAATCCAATCATACTCCCAACCAATTAAGCGAACAAATATTTGGTACTTTGGCAACTATGCCGGAGTAGATTTTAACACTGGAGAGCCTGTTCCTCTTCAAGATGGAAAGATATTTTCTCCCGGCAATCTAGGAGTGATATCCATGAGTGACACTAACGGTAATCTACTGTACTATACAACTGGAAGGAGGTTATGGAATAGTAATCATGATCTGATAGATAATACATTTGCGCCCTCTTGGGTTCAGATGGTTTCATTTCCTGTTATTGGCTCCGAGCATTTGTATTACATCTTTGGAGTACCATATTATAATCCTCCACTAATGTATTATAAAACCAGCTATGCGACTTTTGATATGACCATGAATGGTGGATTGGGTGGGATAAGCGGGGATATTATAACTCTGGATGCTGCATGGGATGCCGCCGAAAAAATTACAGCAGTTAAACATAGGAACAAACAAGATATATGGATGATAGTCAGGAAATATACTGAAAATAAGTATGCTTCTTTTCTGGTTACTGAGAATGGGGTGAATACAACTCCTGTTCTAAGTCCGGCACCCGAATGGGTACCTATTCTTTATTTTGGACAAGGTCATATGAAAATATCTTATGATAAGGAATACTTGATTAATTGTACTTCTCTGATGGTAGGTAGCACAACTGGTATAACAGAGGTATGTAAATTTAACGATAACAGTGGTGAAGTGGATTATCTGTACTCTTTTGATTTCAACGATCCAAATAATCCTGGAGCGCATAGTCCTTACGGAGTCGAGTTTTCTCCTGATTCCAAATTTCTTTATATTTCTTTTTCATCTCCTCTGTCTTATATCTATCAATTAGATGTCCAGTATATTGAAGATTCTGCGTTATTTGTGCAATCAGCAATCCTGATTGGAAGCAGCGAGCGAATCCATGGTTTACAACTTGCTTCAGATGGTAAAATATATGTAGCACAGTGGGCACCTTTTCCTGAAATAACTGATCTGGGTGTTATTCATAAACCATGGGAACAAGGAGTGAATTGCCAATACGATAGCACGGGTGTATTTTTGGATCCTGGAACCTGTGAGGGAGAACTTCCAAGCTTTTTATTGGATGACTTATACAGATTTGACTTTGAAGAAATTTGTGAAAAAGTACCATTTGAATTTACTCCCTTTTTTCATCCTGAACCAGTTAATATATTATGGGATTTTGGTGATCCTGCATCAGGGAACAATACTTCTACTGATTTGAATCCCGCTCATGCCTTTTCAAATGGAGGTACATTTGAAGTTTCAGTAGTTGTGGAATACCCCAACGGCCGAATTGAAGAAACCTCACGAAAGGTAGAAGTGGAATATGCACCGGAACCTGATCTGGGTCCGGATACCACAATTTGTAGTGGTGAACAAGTTGTACTAGATGCAGAATGTGGTCCGCATGGTTATGCTTGGAGCACCGGGCATTTAGGAGTAACACAGATAACCGTTTCTGATACGGGTTGGTACTGGGTAAGGGTAATTAGCGATCCAGGATGTATTGCATTTGATTCTCTCCATATTGACTATCGCCATCCTTCTATTGCTGATACAACAAACCTGGTAATTAGTCCTACCACCTGCGGAGGTAGTAACGGAGTTATTCGAGGACTTGCCATAATAGGTGATCCACCATTTGTAATTCAATGGCTCGATGATATGGGGAATCCTATCGCAACAACTATGGATATCTTTAACCTTCCTGTTGGTAGCTACACCTTACAGGTAATAGATAATAATAATTGTGTTACCAGCCTTGGGCCGTATTCTATTACGGATGCCGGAGATATACTTATCGAAGATGTAGATTACATATCTGCACACTGCGATCAACAAGACGGAAGCATAACAGTTAATGCCACTTCAGGTTTAAGTGATATGCTATTTTATTCTATTGATAATGGAGCAACTTATTTTTCAAATCAGGGTATTTTTACTGGATTATCCCCGGGTTCTTATGCCGTACGTGTAAAAGATTCCTTGAATTGCCAGGATGTGTTTATCAATAATCCCATAATTATTGAAAACCTACCGGGTCCTCATGTTAGCAATGTGGTTGTTACTCCCAGTATTGTAGGACAGAACACCGGTGGCATTGAAATAATAGCTTCTGGAAGTAGTGATACCTTGTTTTACTCCAATAACAACGGTTCAAGCTATCAGGAGAACAATGGTTTATTTTCTTCTCTTGCAGCTGGTTTTTATACCTGCGTAGTGATGGATGAATATGGATGTGATACAACATTTATAATTGAAGTAACAGAAGAGATAAGTATTCGCCTTGAGGCTGTTGCAGGTTATGATGAAGTATGTCCCGGGAATTCAGCCTTTGTTCCACTTATCGTAACAAATTTCAATGATGTTGGTAGTTTTAAAACTACACTTTTGTATAATCAAGATCTACTCACCTGTCAGGGTTTCGCCAATCCACATCCTCTATTGGAAGATTCATTAAACGTCATGTTATTCCCTGCAGAAGGAAAAGTAGAACTCGATTGGTCTTCAAGTAGTGCCACACTAAGTGATAGTACTCCAATGACAGACCTGGTATTCCAATCAATAGACCCAGGATTGAGCTTTGTGGATTGGGATGGCTCACCCGGAGCAAGTTTCTTTCAGAACTCTACAGGAGTTTCTATACCGGTAGACTTCTTTGTAGGAACTGTAAAGATTTATAATAATGTATCTTTTGACTTATGGGCTACAACTGAAGCATGCCAGGGAGACACCCTGCAACTGGTGTCTATGGTTTGGATAAGTAATGGTGTTGTCACTTATTTATGGACTGAACCCAATGGGGATACTAGTAGTAATATGATATTAACAATTAATAATATACAACCAAGCCAGACAGGTTTATACTCTATACTTGTAACTGACACTTTAGGTTGTTATTCGGATACTACTTTTGAGATACTCCTCTATCCATCAACCCCTGAATTTGCAGTCCAGGACACCATATTCACGGATGATCCATTCGACCTTGACGCAGGAGCAGGATTTATATCTTATTTATGGAATACAGGAGATACGACTCAGATGATCTGGGTAGAAGAAAAAGGCTGGTATTCTACAGAAGTAGAATCACCTGAAGGATGCGTTGGAGTAGATTCCTCCTTCGTTGTTTTTTCAACACCACCTGAGCTCATCAAAATATACTTCCCAAATGCTTTTACACCCAATGGAGATGGATTAAATGATGAATTTAAACCTATTACTAACTCATTGGATATTGAACACTTCTCACTATCAATTTTTAACCGATGGGGAGCAATGATATATCAAACAAACGATATAACCCAGGGTTGGGATGGAACCTACAATGGTGCACTTTGTCAACCCGGGTCTTACGTTTACAAAATTGCCTACAGCACTTTTATTCCATCAACAGCTGAATCAGAAATTAAGATGGGTACTGTTATGTTGATTAGATGACTTGGTTTGCTACGATACTGGTGTAATAGTATCTTGCTCTAAATAATATAGGGTAAAATTTAACCGGACATAATGGACAAGAAAAAAGCCCAACGCTGCGCAGTCAAGCATCCCGATTTGTATCGGGACCAAGTCACTCCAAAAACACACCGCCAAAACCTAAACTTGTCAATAAGCTTGCCAGCCCCGACCCAGCAAAAAAAGCCCAGCTGCCAACAATAGCTTAAACGCCATAGCCTTGGTTTAGGCTCCGGTTAGAAAAGAATTATTAAATTTGAAGTAAAATTAATAACTCAAAAATAATCAAATAGCGGCAACGGCGCTTAGCCTGAACGTTGGCAGCAAGGCGAAGACCCACCGCACTTTAAGCACTTTCGGTTTTTTTCCGACACAATAAGCCTACACAAAAAACCAAAAAAGCTTAAATTTTTGCCGACGCTCACAAAACAACATAGACTTTAAGTACAAAATAATTTAACTTTTGACTTATGGAAAACAAAACATACATCACTGACTAGAATAATAGCGACCAAAGTAACATCAATGAAATTAAAAGGTTATTTACTACCAGAAAATAAACATTTACTTTCAAACAAAAATATATTACATTTGTCATGTCTGTTAACATACTCAAGCAAAGCACAACAATAATACTAATGACAAGTTTACGCTTAACATACACATTATTAAAGCAATACTTTAAAATACCCCATATCTGCAACCATGTAACATGCTGTAGTAACGACAGTTATACCCCCCCCCATTTTCTTTTAGTATTCTTTCAAAACATCTTAATTAGTCTATTTTATGTATTCTGCCTAGAAAATATATTCTTCATTGCCAATAACAAAAGGTTATACTTTACAAATAAACACACTGATGAAACCGAAAACAATTGGAAAGTTTTTTATTGCAAAAACAAAACCGTTTTTTCATTGTGTACAAACAAATACATTTCTTGTAGCCACCCGGGCAGTTACTAACAATTACAACCCGTGGTGGCAGCAAACAAAAACAAGTAGGCGTTAGAGCCAAAACCGATTTTGAAAAATAGTTTAAACTTAAAAAGCAAGAAAATGAAAAAAAATATAATTTTTTTAATGATAGCATTGGCAGGCTTTATGTTTGTTGGGGTGCAGAGTGCAAATGCACAGCAAGATTACAGTGTAGAATTTGGATGGGACGATGGAAATTGTAATTGTGATGATCCTATAACTAAGGAGGTTAGATTTATACTTTACACATATCCTGGATTAGTTTTTGTTGATGATTCTGGTTGGGTAACACCATCTGCTAACCCGAATACAATTAATGAAAACGGACCCATCAGAACCGATTGCCACAGTGATTGCTATATAGTTGTCGCATTTGTAAAGTATGAAGATGGTGGTGGAGTTTGCTGTACAGGAAGTGCAAGCGAAACATGCACTGGACAAGAGCTTATTGATGGTTTTTCTTTTACAAATACTATTACTATGAATTAAAATTAAAAGGGAAAGACAAATTTGTCTTTCCCTTTTCTATTTTCATTAATATGTTAAAAAAAATTGCATTCCTGTTCTTTGTTCAATGCGTATTAATTCATGTTGTCAATTCCCAGCCCAACAAAAGGACAAACATCTGGTATTTTAGCAACTATGTAGGTCTAAATTTCAATAGTAGCGAACCTGTGGAAGACCCTGATGGACAAGTGTTTAGTCCTTGGAGCGAAGGTAGTACTTCTATGTGTGATACTACTGGAAACCTGCTTTTTTACTGTGATGGAAGAGTTATATGGAACAAAAACCATATGTGGATGGAAAATGAGTTTGGTTTTCCTGATATAGTCCGTGCAAACTTGGGTACAATTGCTATTTCAAAACCTGGTTCCGATAGTATTTATTATGTTTTTATCAATAGCCTAAGTAATGGGACACCCAGACTGCCCATGTTTTATTATACTATTGACATGTCGCTAGAGAATGGTTTTGGCAAGGTGATTGACGTCGATACTCTTGAAACAGCATGGGATGCTGCCGAAAAGATTACAGCTGCATACCATAATAACAAACAAGATATTTGGGTAGTTACCCGTAAATTTGTTAATGACAATTATGCTGCATACCTGATTACAGATAATGGAGTAAGCACACAGCCAATTCTTAGCCCTGCACCAGATCGAAATCTAAACTGGGGTAATACAAATTGGGGATCAATGAAGATTTCATATGACAAGAAATATCTGGTAACAACTTTTGAGGGAGATCAGAGTCAATCCGGTGGTTTTGTTGAAATATGCACATTTAATAATCAAACAGGAACAGTAACTTTTTATTATGATTTCCAGTTACAATATAGCCTACCATATACTGAACCTTATGAAGAATCTTCATGTGAATTCTCACCTTGTTCAAAATACTTGTATGTAGCGGGTGAGATTCAATCAATTCCTTATCGTGTACATATCTTTCAGTTTGATATGCAACATATACTTGATTCCATCATATTTATTCAATCAGCCTTACGGGTTGGAGAAGTACAAGGTTCTAATTTACAACTTGCCCCGGATGGCAAAATATACTGCTTAGGTCGTGCATCGTTTAGTAACCCATCTAACCCACTCAATAATTTTCTTGGAGTTATAAACCACCCTGAAAAATTAGGATTAAATTGTGATTACGATTCCAGCGTATTACAAATTGAAAATGGACAAGTAACTTATGGGAATGTTAATTTTTTTAATGATTATTTGCATCGTTTCGATTTTAATGGCATCTGCGAAAGCGACACCTTCACTTTCGACCCCTGGTTTTTCCCTGAACCTGATATTATCGAATGGAATTTCGGCGATCCTGCATCCGGCACAAACAACACATCCACAATCCCCCATGCCACCCATGTATTTACTGATGGCGGCACTTACGAAGTATCGGTACATGTAGAATACCCACCTTCACCAACCTATCCTTTTGGCCGTATTGAAGAAACATCTCGTGAGGTGGAAGTAGTATTTGCCCCCGAACCCAACCTCGGCCCTGACACAACAATTTGCCACGGTAACGAAATTATACTTTATGCCTATTGCGGACAATACGGATATTCATGGAGTACCGGGGACTGGGGAGTAAACAACATAACCGTAAGTGACTCAGGATGGTACTGGGTAAAAGCTACCAATAGTGAAGGGTGCTTTGAAATAGATTCAATATATGTTTCATTCTACCCTTCTGCTATTGCTGATACAAACAACCTGGTAATTAGCCCAACCACCTGTGGAGGAAGCGTAGGGGCAATACGTGGGTTAGCCGTTTCAGGAAACCAACCTATTCAATATCTATGGGTTGACGACCTGGGCGATTCCATTGCAAATACAATAGACATATATCATCTGCCAGTTGGAAATTACACTTTAAAGGTTATGGATGGTAACGATTGTGTTGCTGAATTTGGCCCATATTCAATTACTGATGCAGGGGAAGTGCTTATTGAAGATGTTATTTTTTCGCATGAACACTGCAATCAACAAAACGGCAGCATTATTGTTACTGCCACATCCGGTCTGGGCGACATGCTTAAATATTCAATCACCAACGGTGAGCCATATTTTTATAACGAAGGCATTTTTACAGGTTTGCCGGCAGGGACATACGCAGTAAGAGTAAAGGACTCCACTGATTGTGAAGATGTATTTACTTTCAACCCAATTATTATCGAAAATATTCAAGGACCACAAATTACAGGTATTCAAACAACCCCTGCAACAGTGGGGCAAAACAACGGTTCATTTAATATAATTGCATCCGGTAGTGGTGATACCATTTATTATTCAAATGATAATAGCGTCAGTTTTCAAATAAATGATGGATTTTTCATAAACCTGTTTGCAGGCTATTACAATTGTGTTGTGGTTGATGAATTTGGTTGCGACACAACCTTTGTTGTAGAAGTAACAGAAGAAGTTACTGTTGAGTTAGAAGCTGTTGCCGGTGCTGACGAAGTATGCCCGGGTAATTCGGCTTTTGTACCGCTTAATGTAAGCAACTTCAATGATGTTGCAAGTTTTAAAACTGCACTTCTTTACAACAATGAACTGTTAACCTGTACAGGTATTACAAACACTCACTCTCAATTTGAAGATTCGTTAAAAGCACTGTTGTTTCCGTCTGAAGGGAAAATAGAGCTTACCTGGGCTTCATCTGCCGTTACTTTACCTGAAAACTCTAAAATAGCAGAACTTGTTTTCCAATCAATTGACCCGGGAACAAGCTTTGTGGATTGGGATGGGGCTGCCGGAGCAAGTTTGTTCCTTAACTCCACGGGACTAACTATTCCCGTTGGTTATACCACCGGAAATGTAGAAATCTACCATGATGTTGGTTTTATCATGTTTGGCGCAAATGAAGTGTGTGATGGAAATATGCTTAACATCACACCACTGGTGTTTTCACACAATGGCGATGTTACATACTTGTGGACATTGCCTAATGGCAGTACAAGCAGCAATGAATCGTTGATAATTAATAATGTGCAAACTAACCAATCAGGTGTATATCACATAACAGTTACCGATACCGCAGATTGTAAAGCAGATACCGCTATTGATGTGCTGGTATTCCCAACACCACTACCAGATTTTGCAGTTCAGGACACTATTTTTACGGATGACCCCTTCGACCTTGATGCAGGCTCAGGATATTTGCATTATTGGTGGAACACAGGAGATACAACACAGTCTATCTGGGTTGAAAACAATGGGTGGTATTCTACAGAAGTGCAGTCAACTAAAGGATGTACAGGTACTGATTCTTCGTTTGTTTTGTTTTCAACTACACCACAATTAATAAAGATGTACTTCCCCAATGCTTTTACTCCTAATGGAGATGGCCTGAATGATAAGTTCAATGGTGTAACAAGTACAATCGACGTTAATCAGTTTTCATTATCAATATATAATCGTTGGGGAGCAATGATCTATCACACAAATGATATTACAAATGGTTGGGATGGAATATACCAGGGAGAATTGTGTCAACCGGGAGCCTATGTTTACAAAGTATCCCACAATAGCTCTACTTCATTAAATGCAGCTACTGAAGTTAAGATGGGTACTGTTATGTTGATCAGGTAATCTGGTTTGGCATCAGACTGGAATTGAATTGCTGGTGTCTTGGACTGAAATAGTTTAAAATAAAACTGTAAAATTTAACCGGACATTATGGACTAGAAAGAAGCCCACGCTTCGCTGGCAAGCACATTGCCAAGTCGCTCGAAAAAGCCTGTCGCACAAGCCTAAACTTGGCAATAAGCATGCCAGCCCCGACGCAGAAAAGAACGCTCAGCTGCCAACAACAGCTATACGCCATAGCCGCAGCCCCGGCTTCGGTTGGAAAAGAAATAGTAAATTTGAAAATGGATTTTCAAATCAAAAATAATCAAAACAGCGGCAACGGCCCATAGCCAACACGTTGGCAGCAAGGCGAAAACCCCACCGCACATTTAAGCACTTTCGGTTTTTCTCTGACACGCAAAGCCAACACAAAAAACCAAAAAAGCTTAAGTTTTTGCCAGCGCTCACAAAACAACTCGGACTTTTCGAGAAAAGCTATTATCTTTACACCTCAAACTAACATAAGCTATTATGTTATCGATTGAAAACTCTATACTACAACATTACAAATCTGCCACTACAAGGAGCTTACTATTGATTCCCTTGTTGCTATTACTATCATTACAATGTTACTCCCAACCCATCAAACAAACGAATAACTGGTACTTTGGTCAGGACGCAGGAGTGGATTTTAACAGCGGAGAACCCATACCTCTACATAATGGGATGTCAGGGCCAGGTAACCCTAGGCCATATGTAACCATGAGTGACACAAACGGAAACTTGCTATTTTACACCAGCGGGTGGAGATTATGGAACAGAAATCATTATCCGATAACTAATACATTTGTACCAAGTTGGATACAAATGTCATCATTTCCCGTAATTGGATCGGATCATTTGTATTATGTATTTGGAGTACCAATTTATGATCCTCCGCTAATGTATTATAAAACCAGCTATGCAATTATTGATATGACCATGAATGGTGGATTGGGAGGAGTGAGTGGTGATATCATCCCTCTGGATGCTGCCTGGGATGCTGCCATAAAAATTACAGCAGCTAAACACAAAAATAAACAGGATATATGGGTAATCACCAGAAAATATACTGAAAATAAGTATGCTTCTTTCCTTGTTACCGAAAATGGTGTGAATGCAACTCCGGTTCTTAGCTCTGCTCCTAATTGGGCACCTGTTACTCTCCCCGTAGCATATGGACAAATGAAAGTTTCATATGATAAGAAATACTTGATTAATTGTACTCAAGGACATAACTTTGGAGACGACTCAATCAGGACAGAAGTATGCAAATTTAATGATTTAACAGGCAAGGTGGATTATCTGTATTCTTTTGACTTCAAGGATCCAGGTGTTTCAATTGATTTTAGTCCACATGGAGTTGAATTTTCTCCTGATTCAAAATTTCTATATATGTCTTTTAATCATAGTGGAGATTTAGAATATTCTATCTATCAATTTGATGTTCAGTATATTGAAGATTCTGCCTTATTTGTTCAATCAGCAGTCCAAATAGGGTTCGAAACCAGTTATGCTATTTCAGGATTGCAACTTGCATCAGATGGTAAAATATATGTTGCACAGTGGACTTCACCAATAAGTTCTCCATATCTTGGGGTTATTCATAAACCTTGGGAGCAGGGAGTGAATTGTCAGTACGATAGCACGGGGGTATTTTTGGATCCCGGAGAGTGTGATATACAACTTCCCAGCATTTTGATGGATTACTTGTATAGATTTGACTTTGAAGGAATTTGTGAAAAAGTACCATTTGAGTTTACTCCCTTTTTTCATCCCGAACCAGTTAATATATTATGGGATTTCGGAGATCCTGCCTCGGGAAGTAATACATCAATAGAATTGAATCCCACACATGCATTTTCAGGTGGAGGCAACTTTGAAGTTTCAGTGGTTGTAGAATACCCCAGTGGACGTATCGAGGAAACCTCTCGAAAGGTAGAAGTAGAATATACACCGGAACCTGATCTGGGACCAGATACCACAATTTGTAGTGGAGAGGAAGTTGTATTAGATGCAGAATGTGGTCCATATGCTTATTCATGGAGTACCGGAGAGTTTGGAATGACACAGATCACGGTATCTGATACGGGTTGGTACTGGGTAAGAGTGGTTAACGATCCGGGATGTATTGCATTTGATTCTATCTATGTAGGATTTCGCCATCCCTCACTTGCCGATACGACAAACTTAATAGTTAGTCCTACAACCTGCGGAGGTAGTAACGGAGTTATTCGAGGTCTTGCCATAATAGGTGATCCACCTTTTGTAATTCAATGGCTCGATGATATGGGTAATCCCATAGCAAATACAATAGATCTCTTTAACCTTCCTGTTGGAAGCTACACATTACAGGTAATAGATAGTAATAATTGCATCACCAGTCTTGGACCGTATTCTATTACAGATGCCGGGGACATACTTATCGAGGATGTAGATTACATATCTGCACACTGCGATCAACAAGATGGGAGTATTACAGTTAATGCCACTTCAGGTTTAAGTGATATGCTATTTTATTCTATTGATAATGGAGCTACGTATTTCTCAAATCAGGGCATTTTTACGGGATTATCTCCAGGCTCTTATGCTGTACGTGTAAAAGACTCCCTTGAATGCCAGGATGTGTTTATCAATAATCCTATTATTATTGAAAACCTGCCGGGTCCTCTTGTTAGCAATGTAGTAGTTACTCCCAGTATAGTTGGGCAGAACACTGGTGGTATTGAAATAATTGCTTCAGGAAGCAGTGATACTCTGTATTATTCCAATAACAACGGTTCAAGTTACCAGGAGAACAATGGCTTGTTTTCTTCTCTTGCAGCTGGTTTTTATACCTGTGTAGTGATGGATGAATACGGATGTGATACTACATTTATAATTGAAGTAACAGAAGAGATAAGCATTCGTCTTAAAGCTGTTGCAGGAGATGATGAAGTATGCCCTGGTAATTCGGCATTTGTTCCACTTATAGTAAGTAATTTCAATGAATCAGGTGTTTCATTAAGTGATAGTACACCTATGACAGATCTGGTATTCCAATCAATAGACCCCGGATTGAGCTTTGTTGAGTGGGACGGATCACCCGGAGCCAGTTTCTTTGAAAATTCTACAGGAGTGACTATACCCGTAGACTATTTCATCGGAACGGTAAAGATCTATAATAACGTATCTTTCGACTTATACGCTACAACTGAAGCCTGCCAGGGAGACACCCTGCAATTGATGCCTATGGTATGGATAAGTAATGGTGTTGTCACATATTTATGGACTGAACCCAGTGGAGATACTAGTAGTAATATGATATTAACAATTAATAATATACAACCAAGCCAGGCAGGATTATACTCTATACTAGTTACTGATACATTAGGTTGTTATTCAGATACTACATTTGCCATATTCCTTTATCCATCAACCCCTGAATTTGCAATACAAGACACCATATTCACAGATGATCCATTTGACCTTGATGCAGGAGCAGGATTTATTCATTATTTATGGAATACAGGAGATACAACACAGATGATTTGGATAGAAGAAAAAGGCTGGTATTCTGCAGAAGTTGAATCCCCTGAGGGATGTATTGGAGTGGATTCTTCCTATGTACTATTTTCAACACCACCTGAGCTAATCAAAATATACTTCCCAAATGCCTTTACTCCAAATGGAGATGGACTAAATGATGAATTTAAACCTGTAACAGCTACGGGAGAGATAGAACATTTCTCACTATCAATCTTTAATCGTTGGGGAGCGTTAATCTATCAAACCAACGACATATCACAAGGTTGGGATGGAACATACAAAGGAGAATTTTGTATGCCGGGAGCATATGTATATAAAATTGCATACAGCAGTTCTACATCATCAAACATGACCTCAGAAGTGAAAATGGGGATTGTTATGTTAGTTAGGTAATTATGTTTTGTATCGGACTATAATTAATTAAATCTCGGACTGAGAATAGTTAAAAATAAAGCTGTAAAAATTAGCCGGACATTGTGGACAAGTAGAAAGCCCACGCTTCGCAATCAAGCACATTGTCAAGTCGCTAAAAAAGCCTACCGCACAAGCCTAAACTTGTCAATAAGCTTGTCCGCACCCTGCCCGAAAAAACGCCCAGCTGCCAACACGCGCTCATACTGCATACAGCAATTGGTTGTAAATATGAACTTTATGGTTATTAATTTAATATATTTGTAACAAGAAATATATGTAATATTGATGCGCAACGCAGCATAGCGCAATACGTTGTGCCGCATACTGCCGAAAACTTTGCAACTATGGAGACAAATGAAAAATTAAGAGAACAGATTTTTGAGATAATTAATAATCAACTCAGGGATAACGACCCACCTGAGACTAAAACAACATTCGATAGATTACAAAAACAAGGATATGATGATTTTCAAACTAGACAGATGATTGGACAATGTTTAGCAGTTGAGTTGTTTGATGTTTTGAAACATGGTAAGCCTTATAACAATGAACGATATATTAAGAATTTAATAGCTTTACCAAAGGAACCATTTGATTAGATTAAATGAAAAAAACTCCTAAAAGAGAATACAGGCTTCGTTCAGCAAAGGATTGGATAAAAACTTATTCAGGAAACAATGTTGTTAAAGGGTATTCAAAAAAGTACTCCGTTGACAAATTATGTGCTATTAAGGAGTTAAGAATGATTGGATTTGAAATTACAGAAGAGTACGAAAATCAGTTGCAAAAGTCGTTGGAATCACAAAAACAGCAAAGACTTTCATTAAAGAATAAGCGAGAGGATGAATTGAATGCTTCATGCTGTTATGAAAGTGATGAATATTTCGCAATGATTCTTGGATATACAAGCGGAGGATTTCCATACGGAGTGACACATGAAGAAATGGAAGAAATAAAAAGTGAAACCGAAATTAAATAACTATGCCAGCAGGACAAGCACATACAACTTGGTTTCCTGAACTTAAGGACATTCTTAAAGACAGTTGGAATTCAAAACTGTCAATTGATCAGCATTTTAATATAGTAAATGATTTGAACAAAAAATTAAAACAAATTCGAACGGATTTGAATATTCAGCCACCAATGATGTGGTGTCCAAATTGTCAGAAAAGACATCGCTCCAGATTTACTGATGTTTCAATAACAGGAATGTATTATGCACTAAAAAGATTTGAGGTGTGTGAAAACGATGAATTTAATAAGCTATTAAGGGAATGGAAAAAATATTCGAAGTCAGAGAACATTGATATTTATGGTAATGAAAAGACTGGTAAAAGTATTGTGACAATTAATGATTAGAATAAAGTACGACGGCACAACACATGGTATAGTGCATACGGGTTTCAGTGGTTTTCGAGGGTTTGTAGCACGTAAAAAAGTCGGTGTAAACTGATAGGAAATCGCTTCGTAATCCCGCACGACACCATACCATCAACCGTTACCAACAATGCCCAGAAAATTCAATGATTATAAATATTTAACCTTGAAAGTTACTGAAATATGAAAAACCCTTTTTTTCGTTATCTAATAAAAAAATATTCAGTGTGTCATTTACATACAATTCTCATAAAACAAATAATTTTTGACTGAAAATTGTACATGTCATTTTTTTACGTGGATATACTCATTTTTTGGATTTGAATTTTAACAATAATTTTCTATTTTTGGTAGACTATTGATCAGGATTAATAAAAATAATAATAAACGTAGTTGTAAATTTTCAATAGTACTTTTGAAATTAAGTTATTATAAGCAAACATATTAAAACTTTAACTATGAAAAAAATCATTTTACTGTTATCTATTATTCCTATAACATTTCTTTCGTGCACAAAACAAATTGATGATAACAAATGTAATTGTAATTCTGGAAAGATTGGTGAATCTAACCTAACAATTGATCTTGACAACAATATTTACAGTCTTGAAGGTATTGCTAGTAAATATGTTTATAATGGAAATGAGAACATTGCTATTGCGATCACAAAAGGCAACGATAACTTTAACAATTTAATATCGTCATTTAGCTATACCAGAACAATCGATACGGGTATTGCTATGTATTTATACTGTAATAAATTATTAAACTCTGGTGATACCATTTTTGATGAAGATATTGCTGGTTTAAGCACTTATAATGTTGTCAATAACAAACTTTTTCACAATGTATATCAAAAGCAAAATAATGATTATAATATTATTTATTCATATGAGACTGATTGTAAGAACCTTCAACAAATAAAGTTTATTCTAAACTACAAACTAACCAATGGAGATAATGTTAGCTATGTGAGTATAATTCCTAATAATATTGAGTCATTTACACTAAATAATCCCTGCGATGAGTTTAGAATGATTGAACCAGACTTTTGCTATTTTTCACTTACAACTTCAAAATCAACACTTGAATCATCACCTGGTCCTGGAGGATGTAATTGTGGTGGAGTTTGTAGTTTAATGGCAAACATGAAATGTGTTGAATCATTCTTATTTCCAGGAGAATATTTCTGTGACCACTGTGGTTGTGCAACTGACAACCAAACTTTTACACTTATTGATGAGGAGGCTATGTCATCAGATTCTGTATATATGGCGTATGATACAACTTTGCAATATGATTTGCGTGATGAATTCTTTGTTAACTCAGAGATTGGTGTTAAATACACAAATTATTATTATGGAATCAGCGAGTTTCTTGGTAAAGAAACCGTACCTGTTACACTAATGATAGAAACTGCTGAATTTTTAATTGATTTTAACCCTAAACTTGAGATGCTTCTTGATACAACAGGAAACTCTAATACTATATTTTTAAATAGTTCAATGAAAACTAGGTTAATTGATATCATAGATGATTATAAGGCATTAAGTTCAAATCAAGACTATATTGATGCATTAAATGACATCAAATCTGATATTAACACTTATTCTAATAAATCTTTAAGTTACATTTTATCCAATATAGAATAATATGTTAAAATCACTTAAGTTTATGCAACAATTACTTTTTGTTGGATTCATATATATATTAGGTTTATTATATTATAAATATATATTGGTGCAATTAATGCCATTGTTGTTACAGCATTTAAACAAATATTTAGCATTAGTCATACAGTTAATAATATTTTCAGTATTTCCACTTATTATAGGTATCCTAATTAGAAATAATTCAAAATCATATTTCTTAAGTTCATTTGTCATAGGGCTTTCATGCGTAATTCCATTTATTTTCTTTAGCAATAGTTTATACTTTATTACCCATCCTTTTCAGTGTAATCCATCGGAAAAATCACTAATTTTTATCACACTTCATTTATTGATTGCTACTATATGCATATTAATAATCGTAATTGCAATTAGAAAGCTACCTATAAACTTAAAGCAAGGTTTGTGGTGGTCTGTTATAATTTTTTACATATTTGATTTACTATTAATACAAGGTTGGTTCTTTTTCTTTATAAAATAGGAATTAGATATGAAAGATGAATAAACAGCACTGTTGGTAACAAAAAATATAATGCATACCGCAGTTAAGTCATTCAAGAAAATGAATTGTAAATTTGACGATACAGAAATAAAAGAAAGTTTATTGAATAAAATGCGGCACGCATCATATTCACAACGTTGGCAGCAAGGCGAAAACCCACCGCACTTTTAAGCACTTTAGGTTTTTCTCCGAGACGCAAAGCCAGCACAAAAAACCAAAAAAGCTTAAATCTTTACCACCGCTCACAAAACAATATGGACTTTAATAACAAGACATATTTCTCTTGACAAAAAGTTAAAAAAATATATTCAGAATCACGAAATTCTTGACTTAGCAAATATTAAACTACCTTCTCTTCTTCCTTATAATTATATGAATTACCATCAAACGAGAAAATAAGATTTTTGCTTGTTTTATATCTTACTCCTCCACCAATCGTGGAATTATTCCTATACCTCTTAGCAATATCGCCTCCGGAAAATTGATAAGAATATGAAACATGTGGAACAAATGCTGCTATTGCAGAATCACTTGCGTTCACCTGTGCATTAATCTCACTAATTGCAAACAATATGAGCAACGAAAGCAATATACTTTTTAACATATAGTTTGTATTTCTATTTTAAGCAAAGATAAGTGAATTATTTTAGTTGAAGGCGTAAATTGAATGCCTGAGATCAGTTGATAACGGTTCAGCTTTGAACCTCAGATGACCAATAGCCAAATTCATAATTTGTAGGACCAAAACATCAATTCCCGGAAGAATTGTAAAAAATTAATCACCTAGGTCAAAAAAGTTCAATTTTTACTAAATAGCTCTTGTTGTGTTATTTATGTATTTTTTACTATCAAAACCCTACTCTTTATAGTAGTATAAAATCTACCACTTTTAGTACTTGACTTTCGGTTATTTATAATGTATATTAGCAACTCAAATATATAACCCGATTTGCATTCAATAAATCTTAACTATCATATGATTATAAATATAACAAAAACCCCCTTAAATTATTAACGCACATGATACGACTCAAAATACGAAAACAAAGAAAGGAGGTCGCCGGCAAAGATAAATAAATACCGATAGTGATTAAACAAATTAAAATTTGCAACGTGAATTAACGATAGTTATATGCTATTAATTTTTTAACTAAAATTACTAAAATGAAAAATTCAATTTTAATTAGCATCTGCCTTATGGCAGTATTTTTCTTAGCCGGTACAACCTCGGTGACTGCCCAATGGTCATTTGATGCAGATTGGGATGATGGCGATTGCAGTTGTGGAGCTATTGCAAGTAAAGACCTTCAATGGGAAATTAGAAAGATTAGTGATAATTCCTTATTTGATTCAGGTAATTTGGATATAACTTCATTATCTCCCCCACAAACAATAGAAGGAAATGATACCCCAGAAGAAGACGAACAATACAAAATCTGTATTAAAGTATATTATTATGACGCATCAGTAGATCCTCTATGCTGCCAAGGTGATAAATGTGAGAATACAGATACAGCAGGATTATTGGGTGGTAGTGTCACAGTGCTTGCAACTATGTATTGAGTTATTAATTTAGGGTGATGGTAAATATTTACCATCACACTTTTCTAGTTATAGCAGTATTGTATAATTTTTAAAGTTTATAAAGCATACTACATTATCCGATGAATAAGTGTAAATCAATAATACAAAATAGTTTATTTATTAGCTGGTTTGTAATATTTTGCTTGATACTGGTTCATATCCAATTGTTCTCCCAACCCAACAAACGCACAAACCAATGGTTCTTTGCCAGAAATGTAGGTGTTGATTTTAATTCAGGGGAACCAGTTGAAGGTTATCCTTGTCCTATCGATGGTACGTCATCGGGGAGTACTTCTACTATGTGTGATACAAATGGTAGCCTTCTTTTCTATTCTGATGGCAGATACGTTTATAATAAAAATCATGAACAAATGGAAAACAGTTGGGCCGGACCTGATTATGTACATGGAAGTCAATCTGCGCTTTGTATGCCGAAACCAGGATCTGATAGTCTTTACTATGTTTTCACAGCTAATACATTTACTCAACAATATAATCAACCTCTAAATTTTTACCATACAGTTGATATGACACTCAACGATGGATTGGGTGGTATTCTTGATACTGATACTTTACCTGGTGCATGGGATGCATCAGAGCAATTAAATGCATCTTACTTTAAAGATAAAAGCGGTTACTGGATAGTAATGAGAAAATATAAGGAACACAAATATGCTGCGTACAAAGTAACATCTCAGGGTGTTGATCCCAATTCAGTATTACGTGATGCGCCAAATAGGTATCTGCCTAATGCGAACTATGGGTATATGAAATTTACTTACGACAAAAAATATCTACTATTCTTTTATAACTATGGAACTGGGTATTTTCAAGATATTGAAATATGTAAATTCAATAATAATACAGGTGAAATAGAATTTTTGTATTCTTTTCAACTAATTGAACTTTTCCCTAATAATCCTCCACCCTACCAAACAATGAATGGTGAATTCTCACCCGATTCAAAATATATGTACGTGGCAGGTTATTTAAAAGCTGCTGATAGTACACACATATACCAATTCGATATGCAGTATATTGAGGATAAAGATTTGTTAAAACAATCTGCAGTTAAGATTGGTGAAGGAATTGGGATGAATTTACAATTAGCATCAAATGGTCGTATATATTGCTTCTCCAATGATGTTCCAGGGCCAGTAGACAATACTGTTAGTGTAATTAACAACCCGGGTAAACCTGGAATACAGTGTAATTACCAGGAGAACATATTATTTATCAATAACGGAGACGTTGTAAGAGCATTTGTAAATTTCGCAACAGATTTTCTTTTTAGATTTGACTTTGATGGGATCTGCGAAAGCGATACTTTTTCATTTGATCCGTGGTTCTTCCCTGAGCCTGTATCAATTCAGTGGAACTTTGGTGATCCAATGTCAGGAACCAACAACACATCTTTTGATTCTCATCCTACTCACAAGTTTACTGATGGAGGAACCTATGAAGTTTCAGTTTATGTTGTGTATCCTAGTGGCAGAATAGAAGAAACTTCGAGAGAGGTAGAAGTTGAGTATTCACCTGAGCCAGATTTAGGCCCAGATACTACAATTTGTTATAGCCAGGATATCGTTCTGGATGCTGAATGTGGATCTCATTTCTACCTATGGAGTACAGGACAATTTGGAATAAGCCAGATTATAGTCTCCGATACCGGATGGTACTGGGTTAAGGTAACCAGTGATGCAGGATGCTTTAAGTACGATTCCATACATATTGGAAAATATACGGCAGCAATTGCAGATACAGCAAATCTTATAATTAGTCCAACAACATGTGGTGGTAGCACGGGTGCAATCCGGGAACTGGTAGTTATTGGAATTCCTCCCTACTCATATCAATGGGTTGATGATTTGGGTAACCCCATCGCTAACACTCTTGATTTGTATAATTTACCTGTTGGAAACTATACTCTGCATGTTACAGATGGAAATAACTGTACAACTGAATTTGGCCCGTTTTCGATAATTGACGCTGGGGATGTACTGGTTGCAAGTGTAAATTATACTAATGAACACTGCGACCAGCAAGATGGTAGCTTAATTGTTACAGCCACCTCGGGATTAGGTGATATGTTGTACTATTCAATTGACAATGGCACCAGCTATATTCAAAACCTTGGAGTTTTTACAGGGTTATCATCAGGAACATATGCTGTAAGAGTTCACGATTCCACAATGTGTGAAGATGCCTACGATGACAATCCAATTATTATTGTAAATACTCAAGTGCCTCAGATAACAGATATTCAAATAACTTCAGCTACAGTTGGGCAAAATAATGGTGCTATCAATATAGTAGCTTCCGGGAGTAGTGATACATTGTTATATTCAAACAATGATGGTGTCACGTTTCAAATTAATGATGGCTTCTTCTCAAACCTGTTAGCTGACTTCTACACATGTGTTGTGGTTGATGAATTTGGATGTGACACTACATTTATTATAGAAGTAACGGAAGATTTTATTGTCAGTCTTAAAGCAGTTGCAGGTGATGATGAAGTATGTCCCGGCATTTCAGCTTACGTACCTTTAACAGTAACTAATTTTAATGATGTCGCCAGTTTTAAGACCTCATTATTATTTGATGATGAATATTTAACATGTATGGGGTTTGCAAATGCTCATCCACTGTTGGAAGATTCGTTAGAAGCGTTCCTTTTTCCTGCAGAAGGTAGAATAGAGCTCAACTGGTCATCAACGGCTATAGACCTATCTGAGAATACCGTACTAGCAGATCTGGCATTTCAGACAGCAAATCCTGGAGGAAGTCTAATTGAATGGGATGGATCACCAGGAGCAAGCATATTTCTCAACTCTACAGGACTCACCATTCCTGTAGATTATATGGTTGGTGAAGTTAGAATTTATGATGAAGTATATTTTACACTTGCAAGTATTGCTGAAGCATGTCAGGGTGAAACCATAATGCTGTATCCAAACCTGTGGTCGAGCAATGGGCCTGTTACTTATTTATGGAGCTATCCTAATGGAGATACAAGCTCTGCTGCGACAATGGTAATTAATAACGCAAAACTAACTCAATCAGGCACATATTCAGTAGCAGTTACAGATACCGCAAATTGTAGTTCTGATGCTATTGTTGATGTGTTTATATATCCAACACCATCTCCTGAATTTGCAGTACAGGACACGATTTTCACTGATGATCCATTTGACCTAGACGCAGGAACGGGATTTATATCTTATTTCTGGAATAATGGTGATACTACGCAGATGATCTGGGTAGAAGAAAAAGGATGGTATTCCGCAGAAGTAGAATCCCCTGAAGGATGTGTTGGAGTAGATTCCTCTTACGTTGTTTTCTCAACTCCACCCGAGCTTATCAAAATATACTTCCCAAATGCTTTTACCCCAAATGGTGATGGATTAAATGATGAGTTTAAACCTGTTACAGTTACAGATGAGATAAAACATTTCTCTTTATCAATCTTTAATCGCTGGGGAGCTATGATCTATCAATCAAATGACATAACTCAGGGTTGGGATGGAACATACAATGGTGAGATTTGTCAACCGGGTTCTTATGTATATAAAATTGCCTACAGCACTTTTGTTCCATCAACAGCTGAATCTGAGATTAAGATGGGAACAGTTATGTTGGTTAGGTGATTTGGTTTCCTATGATACTTGTGTTAATTGTATCTTGGCTTTATAATGTTTAAAATAAAACTGTAATAGTTAACCGTAAATTATGGACAAAGAAAAAGCCCCACGCTTCGCAGCCAAGCACATTGCCAAGTCCCTCGAAAAGCCTGCCGCACAAGTCTAAACTTGTCAATAAGCTTGTCCGCCCCGACCCGAAAAAAAACGCCCAGCTGCCAACACGCGCTCATACTGCATACCGCATTTGGTTGTAAATATGAACTTTATGGTTATTAATTTAATATATTTGTAACCAGAAAAATATGTATTATTAATGAGCTACGCAGCATAGCGCCAACCGTTGGCAGCAAGCAGATTAAACACACACATATGGATACCGATGATTTATCAAGA
>JACKQG010001819.1_pt1 | contig 23697 bp, 11 predicted proteins | sample 8237621 | NCBI WGS metagenome assembly JACKQG01 (sample SAMN15677084, study PRJNA649215) | marine metagenome | biome: marine; feature: Black Sea; material: saline water; isolation source: suspended particulate matter (SPM) from the Black Sea western gyre | collected 2013-06-09/2013-06-10 | depth... | reverse complement strand
CAGAGATTGGCACTCCGCCCTGTACCAACGGATCCCAAACCGATGCGTACGAAGTAACGGAACTTGGCCGGTTTGTTGTGAATGTCCAATGCTTGATCCAAAGCAACTTCGGCCGTGTGATCTCCGGCGCCTTGTTCGGACCACAACTCGGTCCACTTCTTGCCGTCCAGCGACAGTGCAACCGAGAACTTGTCGCCGGCCTCGCGGCCTGCGAATTTCGCCCGCACCGTGCCTCCGCATGCGGGATAGGGCGTTTTGATTTCGTAGGTCACGTTGGCACCGGGCGTCTGTCCGGCGAGCTTGGCTTCTTTGTCCGTTGCGGTCGCTTCCGCTACGCCCTCGCATGACAAGGCGTCTGTCTGCACGGCGTCGGTGGTAAGACGTGGCTGGTAGATGAACTTCGAGTTTCCATAATACTTTGGACGATGGGCCCACTGCTTGCTCTCGGCGCAGTACTTGCCGATGTTGTCCCATCGAAACACGACTTTTTCACCTGGCCGCAGCGTGTAGGCAATCTCATGACCGCGCAGTTGTGCGTCGTATAGCCGATCGTCCGGTCCGAACAGCGCCGCCGGCGCGTCGCTACTGGCAAAACCGGATACGACTTGTCCGTAGTTCAGTTCGCGCCGCACCAAGTCGTGATCGCGTGCGCAGGCATCGCCGCTGACGGGCAATTCGTTTTCCCGGTCCAGGTAGAAACAATCCATGTCGATGTCCATGAATTGAAGTGCGCCGCCGACGCACGCCTCGCATTGCACGTGGCCTCGCAAAGCCCGGTTCTTCGATCCCACGAATCCAGCGTGGTGAAACAGCGAGCAGCCGGAATTGCCCGCGTCGTCGCACAAGTTAAACCCAAACACGTTAAACAGTTTCACCGGATCGTGCGGTTGGGCATTGCCGAACAGCGGGGTCTCGTGATACGTGTTTTGCCGCATGTTTTCCCATATCAAATACACCTTTTCCTGGTCCGTCTCTGCACCTCGCGTGAATTCTTCCAGCAGACTGTCGAAGGTGTACCAGTTGCCTCGATCATTGATGACCAGCCGCGGATTCACGACCGGTACGTCGCCGGTGTTTTCGATCGTCAGGGCAACGTTGTTCTGAAAGGCGATGTAGCAGTTGCTACTGGCAAGCGTCCTGGTGTTCTCCATGTCCAGCGTGCCGCCCATTTCGATGTCGTATTCGTGGCGACCGGACGTGATCAGTTCTATGTGATCCTTCGGCGTGGCGGGGAACCTGTCGAGTCCTCCCAAGGTGCTTCTTGGATTGCGCGAAGTCACTTCGTATTTGCGTCCGTTGGTACGAGGATCGGTGTTGTCCGATGACGAGAAGTACAGCGTCTCGCGCGTCCAGTGCGAGTACCGGCCGTCCCCCTTCTCGCGAATGGCTGCATGCACGGAACGCGGCGGGCCGAGCGGCTTTCCGTCTTCCAGCAGTACAATCATTGACTTGTTACCCGTGAACTTATCGCCCTCCTCGCCGAAATCCATCGAAGCGACGAAGCAGTTGTCTTGTTCCGGATGCATACACTCGGCCGGCACCAAGTACCGCTTAGGCTCGTCGGCAATCGAGAAACTCGACAAGACAGCGAAGAGAAGGATCGCTGGCAGTAAGCACCTGTGAAGTTGAAGTGCCGGGGTCATGGGATTGTTCTCCGTCCGCAGGTTGGCGCAAGGTGATTATGGTGCTGCGTAGTAAACATCCAGGTTGGGTAGAGCTTTCTTCAGTCGGGCCACGCCCTCATCGGAAATATTGGTTCGGTGGCATTGTAGCATAACCAGATTCTCAAGGTGCTCGATCTGTTCAAGCCCCTTGTCGGTAGTCTGCGTGTCACTCAGATCCAACGAGAGACTGGTTATAGATTGATGGTTATAAATGGGAAACAGAGGATGGAGACAGAACTGCTGCTCTCTTCATTTATAACCAGCAATCTATAACCAAACCAAAAGGTTCACCGCCGCATGCAGCACTTCTTGTATTTCTTGCCCGAACCGCATGGGCATGGATCGTTGCGGCCAGGGGGCCCGCTGACGTATGGGACCTGTTTCTTCTTTGCGCGTCGTTCGGCGTTCAGCCGATGCATCACGTTGGCCGCTTGGCGGCCCTGTTTAATTTCGTCGACGATCATTCTCATGGTCGGATCGACATGGCGGAAGAACTTGCGATAGCCGGCGCATAGATAGTTCAGGCTTGTATCGCCATCGGGAGTCTTGATGAAACGATTCTTGGGGCATTCGCCGTTGCAGACGAAGCGGACATCGCATTGGCGACAGTATTCGGGTAAGGCGGCTTCCTTGTCCTGCCCGAAGCGGACCTGCCCGTCGCCGTTAGCCAGTTCGATAATTGGTCGATCGTGGATGTTGCCCAGTTTGTAGTTCGGATCGACGAAGTGGTCGCAACTGTACAAGTCGCCGTTGTGCTCCAAAACGATCGCTCGGCCGCACTGGCGACGGAAGAGACACAATGCTGGTTCCAAACCGAGCCATGCGCGGACGGCTTCTTCGATGATCTGGACGTATACGCGGCCCACGTCGCGATGAATCCATTCGTCGAACACCTCGATCAGGAAATCGCCGAATTGCTCCGGCTGGACGCTGCGTGAACTGACTGGGTTGGTGCCGACCGCGCGTCTTTCCACGATGGGAATGAACTGGACGAAATGCGCACCGTTGTCGCGCAAATAAGTGTAGACGCGACGGCCGTGATCGCCGTTGTGACGGTTGACTGCGATCAGCAAGTTATACTCGACGCCGTGCTTCTCCAGTAGCTTCAGCCCGCGAAGCACTGCCTCGAACGTTGGTCGGCCCTGCTTGTCGCGACGATAGCGGTCGTGCAGTTCTGCGGGGCCGTCGATGGACAGCCCGACCAGAAAGCGGTTCGCGCGGAGAAACTCGCACCAACGGTCATCCAGCAACACGCCGTTGGTCTGAATCGTGTTCTGAATTCGTTTGTTGGCGGGGACGAGCTTCCTCTGCAGCTCAACGGCCCGTTCGTAGAACTCAACACCCATCAACGTCGGCTCGCCGCCTTGCCAGGCGAACGTGATTTCGTCGACCATGTCCGGCTGGGCTTCGACAGTTTGCCGAAGGTAGGCTTCCAGCGTTTCGTCCGACATGCGCCAACGTTCGCCGCCACCGTACAACTGATCCTTGTGCAAATAGAAGCAGTATTCACAGTCCAAGTTGCAGATCGGACCGATCGGTTTGGTCAGGACGTGAAGGCCCTGCGAAGTGACGTCGGTCATGTGATTCACGAAGAAGGGGTCCGGCGGAAATAGACGGTGATCGAACCGTCGTTGTCGGCAATACGGTTCCAAGAATCGCCACAGCGTAAGTACAAGTCGCCATCATGCGGAGCGACGAACGATCCGCGGACGCCCAGTTCGAACGGTTCGCCGAGTTGAGATTCTCTCATGATGCCCCCGAGCAATCGCCCCGTGCCATTGGCGTTTCCGTCGGCGTCGACTTCCTCGCCAGTCGCCGACACCTTCCATGTGCCTTGCGCCGCGTAGTCATACGACTGACCGTCTTGGAGCTTTATCCCGCTGGCCTGCCAGCCGTACCGGGCCGTCGGCTTTGCCGTCGAGTATCGCGTACCCAACACGAACAGGAACTTCCGGTTCCACTGCCACGCGCAGAGGTCCGCGCGATAGCCGTTGTCCAGGTGTTTGACGAACAAATCGTACTCGAACGAAATCTCGCGGGCGACCGGGCCGTAGACGCTCTCGAACGACGCGCCCGGCTGTTCGGTCATCATGCCGACGCCCAAGGCTTTGAACCTGCCGGAGTAGTTCGGGTTGTTGGCCAGTAGATGGCAGAGCGCCCATCGCCACGCGTAGGCTCGCCAGGAATCGCCGGTGATCTGACCCGCCGCCACGATATCCAGCATACTCTTCGGCGGCGCGTTCTTCAGATAGTCAATCGCCACGGGATCGACCTCGACGGCCGGCTGGTCCTTCTTCCAGTACTGTCCCATTTCCGCTACACCTTCGGCATACCAAGTGGGACCCGTGCTGCCGAACGTTTGGGCGCAATAAGCATGAATGGCTTCGTGCTGGACCACACCGTGTTTCTCGCACGAGTAGACGACCGAGCGCGTCAGGCGACCCAACGAGACGGAGAGCGTGATGCCTGCCGGTTCAGAGATCTTGGCCACGGCCTCTGGCGGAATCATGCCCTGGGGCCAGTTCTGCAGATCGCGAACGACGTAACACTCGATGATCCCCGCTGGCAAACGCCCGTAGTAGGCCGAGACCAGGGCAATCATCGTCTCCAGCTTGTCCAATAAAATCTTGGCGTTGCGATCCGAAATGTCCGTGTGCAGCATAAAGTGTGCCGAACGCAGATCGCGCGGCTTTCCCGGCTCGTCCGACAAGTGCCGGTATCGACTCGTTTCGTCTGTCCCGAGATTGCCGGTCTGTGCGGCCCTTGAAGCCAGCTCGATGGACAACTCCTTGATGACCGTGTCGCCCGTGGAGAATCGAGCTGCGAGCAAACGTACGACCTTGTCACCGGGTTTGGCGCGACGCAAATCCGAGCTTTGGAGCTTGATGTTCACACCCTCGGCCAACTCAAACGCCAGACGCGGGCTGCGCACGTATTCGTTTTGAGGATTGGCTACAATCAGGCGGTTGTTGCGCAGCGAATAGACTTCACTCGTGATGGTACACGTTCCGAAGCTGCCGGGTCCGTCCGGCTGGTTCACGACTTCGACACCCAGCGGGTACGTCCCTTCGTCAAAAACCAGAATCTCGTCGACCTTGTCCTCCGTGCGGCCAATTCGGTTCAAACGACCGGAAAAACGGACCAGCGTCCCACGGGTCAGCGCCTCGGTCGCGAACGTGCCTGACACCTCGACCGTGGCGGGAAACTTGATGACTGCCGCGGCGCCAGCTAACGAGACGCCGCCTTCTTCTTCCTGGATCTTGAACTCCGTGTCTTTGCCCGCGGAATCCGTGACCACGATCACACCCGGCGCGACCGACTTGATCTCGCCGTTTGTATTGACGTTGCCCAGTAAAGTGATCGTCTGCTGGCTATGCGCTACAGCCGTGAATGCCAACAGCAGGATGGCTGACGCAAGAACACAGAGTGACAGGTACTTCACAACGCGGGCCTTTCCGTCCGGTCGGCTGCATGTGCGCGGGAAGACGCGCACGCCTCCGGCTTGCGGTTAAACGAGGAAGATCCTATGGAGCGAGGTCCTTCTCCAGGTCGTCATACTTGTCGTCGATCACCTTTTCCAGGTCTCCAATATCGACACCGCTTTTGGAAGCTTCCTGGAACCACTCGCGCGCCTTTGCCAGACGATCGTCTCGCGCGTCTTTCAGAGCAGCCAAATAGGCCGCTTTCGCCAACAGGCACACCGGATCATTCTGGTCGAGCCATGTATCGGCGATGGCGACGGCCAGCCCGGGCGGCAGGTCGTTGATGACGTAGGTCCGATTCTCACCGTCGATTCTCAAGACGATCCGGTCCGCGGTCACATTGACGACGCCAGCCGCGGCGTTGGCACCCGCCGAGATTTCATCGCCAGCTTCCAGGTTCTTAAGGGCCTCCAACAGCGATGAATGGAAGCGGCTTGCGTATTCGGTCAGCAGCCGTAAACGTTCGTGCTTGGCCTGATGCTCCGGCAGCTTGGGCAACGATCGCACTTTTTTCAATTCCGCCGACGCGCCATCAAAGTCGTTGCTTTCCAGCTTCGCGCGAGCTGATTTCAGCGCAGTTGCCAAGGTGGCAACTTCCGCAGGTTGCGGCTGAGCTGTCGGCTTGGGCACCGGCTTGATTTCAGGAGGCAATTCCGTCTTTGACTTCGGCGAGGCTACGGTCGGATCGGACGGGAGTTTCGTCACGGGCGGTTTCGACGGTTGTTCGGGCTGGAGTTCGGTCGGGGCAGGAGGCGTTTCAGGTGGGGGATCGACGACTGGAGCTTGCGGCAATTCGCTGCCTTTGCGGGGCGTTTCCGTTACCGGTCCTGTCACGGTTGGCCTAAAGCGGGGCAATTTGGATGGTCTGCCGGACCGGCGAGGACTCGCGATCGGTCTTTGTGCAGCGGGGCGACTGTAAGTTGAGCGTCTTTGCCCCGTTCCTTTCTTGCCATCGTCGCCTCCGCCTCCGCCGAGAACGGCCAGAAGGACGATGGCGACCAGCAGAATGGCTCCGCCGAGGACCGCGGCCAACATTGGTACCTGCTTCGAACGATCGGCCCGTTTTCGCACCATCCGCGAGGCGGATCGCTCGCTGCCGGTCTTTACACCGGGACTAGTCGAGGCGGGTGTGGAAGCGACTGTGGTCGCGCCGGATCCGAGTGGGACACCGGTCGGTAAGTTGCCGTTCGTAGGATTGGCCGCCGGAGTAGAGCCGTATTGACCTGCGGCGTGCCCTGCCAACGGCGCGACACTGCCGGCCGCGGGGCCGGCGGCGTGAGGGGCCATCCCCGCACTAGGTGTCTGAGGGGCAGTCGTGGGACCAGCGGGCATCGGACCCGAAGGCGATGGCTGGAGCGGGCCGGATGGATACGCTTGCGGCGCGGCCATCGGCGTACCGGCGGTGGGTGCTGCACCCGGCGTTGGCATGACGGGGGAGCCTGGCGTTTGGTACGCGGGATACGGCGTGCCTGGAGCCATTGGCGCTGCGTAGCCAGGCGCGACGCCGGGATACGTCGCCTGCCCGTGCGGCATTTGCGGCCCTGCGGCGGGAGCCATGGGCTGAGCAGCAGTTGGGTAAGGCGTTGCTGCTGGGGCTGTGGGCATTGGGGCCGTCGATGGCTGAACGGGCGTTACCGTTGGTGCGGACATCGGCACGCCGGTGGTATACGTGTTCGGTTGCCCAGCCCCAGGCTGGGCAGTGGCCGTTTTGTCGCGAGGAGCCGGACGACGGTAACCTCCGGTGGTGCCTGGGCGAACAGCCGCCAACTGGCGGTCGTACTGGGCACGTCGGGTTGGGTCCATGAGGCAATTCTTGGCCGACGCGATTTCGTCAAGTACCTTCGCCCACTCGGCAGCGCGGGGGCCCGGTCGAATGCTTCGCACCCTGGCAGCAGCTCGTTCGGCCGAAGTCGAGATCATTAGCGCATTCGTTTCGCCCGGCTCGACGCCCAAGAGCTGGTAGTAGTTGGGCTGCTTCAGTTGACTATCCAACCCAAGCCATTCGTGGTATGGATTAAAATCATCAGTGACCATGTAGCTCGCTCCAAATGCGTCTCGATCCCCGCACATTTAATTCTAGGACACTCAGTTATACCGCCTATGCACGTTTGACATAATCAGTGTCTATTCGTTGTGACCCGACAGAGTTCTTCACCGTGGCGGTTTTTCCTGACGTGGGGCACGTTTCCAACGTGCCTGGAGCGTAGTAGGCACGTTAGAAACGTGCCCCACGAAACGCGCTCACCACTCAAACTGAGACTCTAACGTGTTTATGGGAAACAGGTTACAGATCCTCCCTTAAGGTGAAACCATGTGTACTTTCCCCACTTGCCGCCGGTGTCTCCTAGCCATCGCCACGGTTATCTGCGTGACCGGAGCCAGCCATGGCGACCAGGGTGTGTACGTTCGTTTCCAATTAGTCAAGCCGACGGGGTGCGAGTACTACGTGCGGCTTGGCGGCTATATTCACAAAAGCCCGTGGTATCTTCAGCGCACCGTGGTTCCGGCGCTGGCAGACAAGGAAAAATCAAACCGTGTGGCGGTGGGGGAGTTTACCCCGTGGTTTGATCTCAAGAAACACGCGGAAGGTCGACTGCACGGTCGGCTTAATCGCTCGGGTGGTCTGGCCGAATTCCCGAACGTGACCGCGGATTTTGTGTGCGAACCATCGTCGGAAAACCGCGAGGTGGTCATCGAGTTGGCAACGTCGCCGGACGCGAAGCACGTGGTGAAGCGTTTTCGCGAGTCGTTTCGTGGATCGCTCACGAGTTTCCTGGTTTCACCCGATCTGCGCGGCGATGCGGACAGTCTGGAAACGGCCGCAGAAATGACGGAGCGCCGTCTTCGCTGGGCTCGCGAGGCGAGCGGCGGACAGCGAGTCAGTCCAAAGCAATTGATCGTACAGACGAGCTTCTGGGGTCCGCAACGGGAGGAATTGAACTTGAAAGAAGCCGAGGTGCTCCATTTACTCGGCTTCAACGTCGTGGGCAACCAGCGGCCGGAAGTGCGCGACAAGTTCGACTTGCGTGTTCCGGGTCACACGCACGGCGTGCGTTTCGGCCCTGGGGTGACTCGTGAAGAAGTAGACGAAGTAATGAAGAAACACGCGTCGCGACACAAGGAGCCCTTTGATCCGGGCGTGCCGTTCAACTTCTCGGACGAAATCGTCTGCCGACCGCCGATCGGCGACAACGAAAAAGCCCTAGATCACTTTCGCGCGTGGCTGGCTGCACAGAGGATAGCGCCTCGCGACCTGGGTGTCCGGCGTCTGGAAGATGTCCAGCCAATCGAGACGCCAGTGGATCTGCGCGAGCGTACGAAGAAGAACGAAGCAGCGGCCCGACGCACCTTCTACTACACATCGCGGTTCCGACAACACGCGGCAACCGAACGAGTCGGCTGGCACACGGAATCGTTCCATCGACATTTTCCTGCCGGCGCCGTGACTTCGATGCTGGTAGCCGACCATCCGTACTTTGCGGGAAGCGGTCTGGGAATGGGCATGACGCCCAATCCGGCGTGGAGCGGATATCCGTTGGCTTCGGACTGGTTTGACGTTGGCCGCAAGAAGGCCGTCGACATGATTGGCATTGAAGACTGGATGGGCCTGCAATTCATGTATGGTCCAAATTATACCTGGGAGGGCTTTCAACTGATGGGCTTTCAATCGTCGATCTTCCGCAGCGCCAGCGGCGGACGCTTGCCCATCATCGCTTGGATCACGCCCAGCGACGAGACGAATCTGCGGCTGAAGAGCGCATCGGCCCTGTGCCAAGGTGCCAAGCACTTCTTCTATTGGACCTACGGCCCGACGGCCACAAGCACCGAGAATTACTGGTCGGACTTGCGCAGCGCTTACGACGGCATCACCAGCATGACGCGAAACCTGGCCGCCGCCGAGCACATCATCGCGCCGGGGAAAACGCGCAAGACGCGAGTTGCGCTGTTGTACAGCATCTCGTCCGATTTGTGGCAGCCGTTCGGCTACGTCCACATGCTAGAAAGGCGTGCCACCTACCTTTCGCTTGTCCACGATCAGTACTTGGTCGACATGTTGGCCGAAGAGGACATCGAATCAGGCCGGCTGGACCGTTACGACGCGCTTTACGCGACCGATCCTTGCATCAGCGAGGCGGCAGCCGGTCGGATCGCTGCCTGGGTCAAGGCAGGCGGGTACTTGTACGGCTCCTGCGCGGCCGGCAGCCGCAACGAGTTCAACGAACCGGTCGCGGGCCTGTCGCCGGTTTTCGGTGTTGAACCATCGGTGGCAACCCAAGTACAGCCAGGCCGCTATCACATTCGCGGAGCCCTGAACGATCTGCCGTACATCGACCAGATCCAAGCCGCCGATGATTCGAGCGACGAAATGACAATCTCAATAGGCGTGATCGGGACGAAAGTCGCGTTGAAGCCCACGACGGCGGAGACAACTGGCGTGTTTCGCAATGGGGCGCCGGCCGCCGTCACACACGCGTACGGCAAAGGAAAAGCGGTCTACATCGGCGCGTGCCCGGGTCTAGCTTACATCAAAGAGGCGAAATTCGTACCGGCCGAATTGAAAGAGAAATGGCCAGCGGATATCCGCCGACTGATTAACTCTCAGGCTGGCGCGTCTGGTGCGTCCAGGCTGGTCGAGTTGTCGCATCCGGTGGTCGAGGCCGGTGTCTACGATGCCGACGCGGGAACCACGCTGGTGCTGGCCAATTTCACGTACGAACCGATCCAGAAGTTGGAGGTTTCACTACGCACGCCCAAACGGGTCAAATCCGTGCAATCCGTATCCAGAGGCAAGCTGGATTTCTCACAGGAGAACGCCGAATCAGACGGCAGTAATGCTTATCAAGTGAGATGTACGGTCGAACTCGGTCTGGACGACATCCTGCTATTCGAGTGACTTTCTTAGTCCTTGGTGTTGGCCTGAGGCGGAAAGATATCGCGCACTTGGCAGCGAAAACCGGGCAGTACGTCTTCGCCGGTCAACTCGTCGTTCTCGTGTAGATACTTGGCTTCGCTTTGCTCCCTGCGGTAGACCTGCACCGTTTGCGTATTGGGATTGACAACCCAAACCAGCGAAACGCCGGCTGCGAGGTATTCTTCCACCTTGGCCGAGACGTCGAATTGGGTGTCGTTGGGCGAAATCACCTCTGCGGCCAAATCCGGCACGACGGGACAATGCCCATCGGAAAGTTCCTCGTCGGGAAGCTTGCCATGGCCGATGAAAGAAACATCGGGGCGTCGGACTTTTCCGGGGTCGTCAGCAAAGCATTGATAGCTGGCTTCCGTCAATGCCCATCCCAATGGCCGCTCGTTCAGGAAAGACTGGATACGATGAGACAGGTTTGTCGCTACCCAGGACGATTTGGTACTCATGTTCTTCTCCACCAGTTGCCCATCCACCAACTCGTAACCGCCGCCGTCCGGCATACTCAGCAGGTCTTCTGGCGTGTGGCGGGTCTTGAGGTCAGCAATTGACATGGGATTTCTCTCCACTGCGCGGTCTGAGAAGGGTCACAGCTATTGTATCATGGGAAATCCAGCCTTGGCAGACCAACGAGTACAAATCCTTGGGCCTTGAAGATGTGCCTATCGTGATGTTAACCTTGGGGAATTTTACTCGCCCCACCAGGGTCGTCTGGGGCGCCAGATCTCTGGTTTTCGGAAAATAGGAACACTAACAGCGTGCCACGACGCAACGATATCCACAAGATTCTGCTGATCGGCTCCGGGCCGATTGTCATTGGTCAGGCCTGCGAATTCGACTATTCCGGCACCCAAGCCTGCAAGGCATTGCGCGAGGAAGGCTACGAGGTGGTGCTGGTCAATTCGAATCCGGCCACCATTATGACCGATCCCGCGACCGCCCAACGTACATTCATCGAACCGCTTACCTGGGAGGTTGTGGCCAAGGTAATCGAGCAGGAACGGCCGGATGCGCTACTTCCGACCCTGGGCGGGCAGACCGGATTGAACGTGGCGATGGACCTGGACCGCCATGGTGTGCTGGAGAAATTCGGCGTCAAGATGATCGGCGCCAATGCCAAAGTGATCGCCAAGGCCGAAGAACGCGATCAGTTCAAGGTAGCCATGGAGAGTATCGGCCTGGAGGTGTGTCCTGGCGAGACCGTACACACGATCGAAGAAGCCCGCGAAGCGGTGAAAAACACCGGCTTGCCCTGCGTCGTACGCCCCAGCTTCACCTTGGGCGGCAGCGGATCGGCGGTGGCCTACAACCGGGACGAGTTCGACACGCTCGTTCGCCGGGGGCTCGATCAGTCGCCCATCACCGAGGTGCTGATCGAGGAATCCGTGCTGGGCTGGAAAGAATACGAAATGGAGGTGATGCGCGACTTGGACGACAATGTCGTGATCATCTGTTCGATCGAGAACTTCGACGCCATGGGCGTCCACACGGGCGATTCTATCACCGTGGCCCCGGCCCAGACGCTGACCGACAAGGAATACCAGCGGATGCGCGACGCTAGTCTGGCGGTGATCCGCGAGATCGGCGTCGAGACGGGCGGTTCGAACATCCAGTTCGCCATCCATCCGGATACGGGCCGCATGGTCGTGATCGAGATGAACCCCCGCGTCAGCCGTTCCAGCGCGCTGGCCTCGAAGGCCACGGGTTTTCCCATCGCCAAGATTGCCGCCAAACTGGCCGTCGGTTACCGGCTGCACGAATTGCCGAATGATATCACGCGAAAGACGAAAGCCTGTTTCGAACCGACGATCGACTATGTGGTTACGAAGGTGCCTCGCTTCGCCTTCGAAAAATTCGCCGAGGCCGATGCGACGCTGACGACGCAGATGAAAAGCGTGGGCGAGACCATGGCCATCGGACGGACCTTCAAAGAGTCGTTCCAGAAGGCGTTGCGTGGCCTGGAAGTCGGCAGTTTCGGTTTTGGCTGCGACGGCAAGGATCTGTGGGGAACGCCAGACCAGCCCAGCGAAGACGAGATCCGAGCGAAGCTGTCCATACCCAATGACCAACGTGTCTGGCACCTTCGCTACGCCCTGAAGAGTGGCATGTCGATCGACGAGATCCACGAACTGACCGCCATCGATCCGTGGTTCCTGGACCAACTGGCGGAGATCGTCGAGCTGGAAGAAGAACTGCGCGGGTACAATGACATCGCCGATGTGGACGACGCCTTGCTGAAAAAGGCGAAACAGTTCGGATTCTCGGATCGCCAATTGGCCACGCTGTGGCATTCCAGCGACTTGGGCATCCGCGAGCATCGCAAGGCCCGCGGCATCGTGGCCACGTTCAAATCAGTCGATACCTGCGCCGCGGAATTCGAAGCATACACGCCGTACTACTACTCGACCTACGAAGACGAAGACGAAACGCCGCCCAAACAACCGGGCAAGAAACGCATTATGATTCTGGGCGGCGGGCCGAATCGCATTGGTCAGGGCATCGAATTCGACTACTGCTGCTGTCATGCCAGTTTCGCTTTGCGCGAAATGGGGATCGAGTCGATCATGGTCAACTCGAACCCCGAGACGGTCAGCACCGACTACGACACGAGCGACTTGTTGTTCTTCGAACCGCTGACGACCGAAGACGTCTTGAACATCTTCGATCGCGTGCAGCCCGACGGCGTGATTGTTCAGTTCGGCGGTCAAACGCCGTTAAATCTGGCTCGCGCTCTGGACTCGGCGGGCGTGCCGATCATTGGCACCAGCGTGGATACGATCGAAGCTGCCGAGGATCGTGAGAAATTCCAGAAGCTGCTGCACGAGCTGAATCTGAAGCAGCCAGCCAACGGCATCGCCGTCAACATGAACCAGGCGTTAGACGAAGTGACCAAGGTGGGATACCCCGTCCTGGTCCGCCCCAGCTTTGTGCTTGGTGGCCGAGCCATGGAGATCTGCTACGACCAGAAGCAGTTCGAACGTTACGTCGCCGAGGCGTTCATCGCGTCGGAAGGCCAGCCGGTGTTGATCGACAAATTCCTGGAAGACGCCACCGAGGTGGACGTCGACGCGATCAGCGACGGGCGCGATGTCTACGTCATGGGCATCATGGAACATATCGAGGAAGCCGGCGTCCATTCGGGCGACTCGGCATGCTCGATTCCGCCCTACAGTCTGCCGGGACCGGTCGTACAGGAAATTCGCGAAGCCACCCACGCGATGGCCAAATACCTGAAGGTGGTCGGGCTGATGAACGTCCAATTCGCGGTCAAGAAAGAAGACGGGCGGATCAACGTGTACGTCCTGGAGGTCAACCCGCGGGCCAGTCGAACCGTACCGTTTGTGGCCAAAGCGACCGGCGTACCCGTCGCAAAACTAGCTGCCAAAGTGATGGCCGGCATGACGTTAGCGGAACTGGGCGTCGATCGCGAGCCGATCCCGGCACACGTGTCGATCAAGGAAAGCGTGTTCCCGTTCCGCAAATTCGTCGGCGTCGACATCGTGTTAGGGCCCGAAATGCGCAGCACGGGCGAAGTGATGGGCATTAGCGAGCGGTTCTCCATTGCCTTTGCCAAGAGTCAGCTCGCTGCGGGCGTAGTACTGCCGCCCGAGCAGGGAAAGATCTTCTTGAGCGTCGCGGCTCGCCATAAAGAGCAGCTTGTCGGGTTGGCCTGGCGTTTGTCGGCGTTGGGCTTCGAGTTGATCGCCACCGAGGGCACGGCTCGCCGTTTGGAGCAATCGGGAATTCCCGTCCAACGCGTGAAAAAGATCGCCGAAGGCCATCCCAATCTGATCGACCACATGATCGACGGCCACATCGGCCTGGTGATGAACACGCCCAGCGGCAAAGGCGCGCGAACGGACGAAGGCCGTATTCGCGCCGCCGCCGTCCAGCACGGCGTCTCTTGCATCACCACCATTCAGGCGGCCGAGGCGGTCGTAAAGGCCATGGAAGCGCTGCGCGAAGAAGGAATGACCGTCCAGGCCCTCCAAGATCGCTTTCCATCAATGCCAGTCGTCGAAGGCGCCTGAGCGGCCCCGTCCCCACTGCTTCCGAATCTCCGACTGGTGGAGAAACCCGCTATTTGCTGCCATACTTGATGGCAGTCTTGTTGGTGGAGTTCTACACTGGCGCGGGACCGAAACGACGTTACGTCCACGGGAGACTTGCGATGAGCGCGAATGATGGGAATGGTTGGAGGAAAGCGGTACGAGTGCTGCTGTGTTGGTTGCTGTTGTCGATGACCGGTCGCGTCTTGGCAGCGCAGAGCGAGTTGACCGCCAAAGACCTGACCGTACTGGACAATCCTCGCAAAACGATGATGAGGGACTACCTGACGGCCCTGGTCGACGAGCAGTTTGCCCGGCGCAATGCGACTCTGGCGAAGTTGAAGACCGCACAGGACTGGAACCGACACGCTGATGTGATCCGGCGGTCGATGTCGGACTGGACCGGCCCGTTCCCGGAACGTACGCCGCTGAATGTCCGAGTGACTGGCACCATTGAACGGCCAGAATACTCGGTGCAGAAGATTCTGTTCGAAAGCCGGCCGGGCTTTTTGGTCAGCGCCAATCTTCATCTGCCAAAAGGCTACGAGGGTCGAAGGCCGGCGGTCCTGAACGTGATCGGACATTCGCCGGCCGGCAAAGCGACCGATAAGGTCCAGAGGCGCGGCATTGCCCAGGCGCGCAAGGGTTTCATCGCCCTCACGATCGACGCCATCGGCCAGGGAGAAAGGCAGGTACCCGACTACGCACGCGCCGGACGGCCTCCGGGCAACGCCCACCAAATCATCGGCACACAGGCTTTTCTGGCCGGCACGCACGTGTTCAGTCTCATGGTCTGGGACGCCATCCGGGCGGTGGACTACCTGGTATCCCGGCCGGACGTCGATCCGGAGCGGATTGCCTGCACGGGTTGTTCCGGCGGCGGCATGATGACCACCTACGTGCTGCCGTTCGAGCCACGGATCACGGTGGCTGTGCCGGCGTGTAATCCGAATACCTGGTCGCATCGGGTCCACGCCAATCTGGCCACCGATCACGAACAGGTGTTCTTCAGCGCCTTTGCCGCAGGAATCGACCCGCGCGGAGATCCGCTGTTCTGCCAAGTGCCGAAGCCACTGCAGATCAACGCCACCAGCGAAGACACACTTAATCCGATGGCAGGCGTCTGGGAACTGAGCGCCTGGCTCGACAAAGCGTACGCAGCTCACGGCGAGCCTGAGAAATTCCAAACGACAATGATCCAGGCTCCGCACGGATACAACTTAGAGCAGCGTGAGCTCGCCTATGCCTGGATGTTGAAGTGGATGGGGGGCGATGCAGCTGACAATCGTGAAGGGGATTTTCCCGTAGAAGACGAACGGGATACCTGGAGCACGCCGCAAGGCAACGTCTATGCCGACGGGCAAAGCAGGCAGCCTCACGCATTGATCCTCGAATATCTGCAGAAGCATCGACCTTCCTGGGCACCGGTCGAAAGCGAATCGGACCTCGTCAAACACAAGAAGCGTTTGCAGGGCCTGATTGAGTTTGACTTGCCGCACCAGCCCCAAGTCTCAGAGGTCGAAGTAAAGGCGAGCAGATTGTCTGGTGATCTGAAACTCACTCCGATCGTCCTAAGACCGGAGAAAGGCATTGTCTTGCCGGGGATCAGGGTCGAAACCGCGACTGCCCCCGCGCGGAGTCCCGTCATTCTGTACCTTCACGACGACGGCAAGACCAACCTTGCCCAGGAGGCGATCCTTGATCGTCTTGTACGCACCGAAGGGTATCGGATTCTTGCCGTCGACTTGCGCGGCATGGGTGAAACGGCGCCGGGACAGGAAGGAAAGTTCTGGGATTTCCTGGCGGGAAAACCGATCTTCTCCCAGCGTGTTGCCGATGTGCTGTTCATGCTGAACTGGCTGTCACAGCCACAGGCAGGCGCCGATGGTGTAACTATCTGGGCGCAAGGCGTCAGTGCTCTGTGCGCTGTTCTTGCAGCCACGCTGGAGGACAACGTCACTGGGTTGGTCTTGGAGGAGCCGCTGCTATGCTTCGAGAGTATCGTCACGGTCAAGGTGCCGGCCTATCGACACAAGATCATGGTGCCCGGCGTGCTGGAGAACTTCGACCTTCCGCAGGTCTACCAGGCACTTGCGCCGAAGAACGTGACATTGATCAATCCGCTCCGAGGCGGCGGGGTTCCCGCATCCGAAGAGGAAGCTGGCCGAACCTATCGGGCGGTGACGGAAGCATATGAGTTGTTACGGCGACGCAACTGCTGGCGGGTATTCACTGAGGTCGATGAACAGAAGAGAGCCGAGGGCCTGCTATCCGCCTTCGTTAACGCGTCAGAAGACAAGCAGCCGCAAGAACGCTGAGCAAGGGAGAATACGATGAACCACTACTTGACGTGGCGGCCGACCCGTTGGATGACGCGTAGGGTCTCCAGCACGCTCGTCGCATTCGTTGCCTCTCTGGTGTTTCTGGCAGCGTCAGGAACGAGCCTGGCGATGGAGGCTGGTACCGCAGTCTTTCCCGGGGAACACTGGGAAGATGCGACGCCCGCATCGCAAAACGTCGACCCAGACAAGCTACAGGCGGCCGTCCGCCACATCGAGGAACACTCCGGATCGAACGGAATCGCGCGGCTGGTGATCGTGCGTAATGGGCGAATGATTTGGAAAGGCCCGGAAGCGGACACTCGCCAGCGCGTCTGGTCGGTCACGAAAGCCTTCACCAGTACCGCTCACGGTCTGCTGATCGAAGACGGACGGTGTACGCTGGAGACGCTCGCCAAGGACTTCGATCCGGCGCTCGCCGAGCACTACCCGAAGGTAACGCTTCGCCACCTAGCCACCATGACATCCGGAATCGACGGCGTTGGCGGCTCGTACGATTACGACGATCGCCGTCGCGGCGATCAGAACGCGCTGGTCGATCCGCTTCCGCCGTTCTTCGCGCCCGGTACGAAATACATGTATTGGGACGAGGCGACGCAGCACTATGGATTTGTTCTGACCAAGATCGCCGGCCAGCCGCTTCAAGAGTACTTGGAACGCAGAGTCCTCGATCCGATTGGCATGACGCGGTTCCACTGGAACGTCGACGGCACGGGCAAGGTGCCCAACTGGACCGGCGGCATCGAGATCAGTGCGAGTGACCTCGCTCGATTCGGGCATCTGTTCCTGCACCAAGGCAAATGGGACGGAAAGCAACTGGTCCCTGCCGAATGGGTCCGCGAGGCGACACGAGTACAGGTACCCGCGTCCATTCCCGACGCACTTCCCACCAGCGACCGGAAGGGTGCAGGAATGTACGGCTACCACTGGTGGCCGAACGGCATCAAACCGGACGGCGAGCGGAAATGGCCCGATGCGCCGATCACCGCCTACGCTCGCAGCGGCTACAACAATAACGACCTATTCGTGATCCCGCCCTGGAACATGGTCATCGTCCGACTTGGGTTGGACCAGCGCGAGGACGAGATCACGGGGGCCGAATACAACCAGTTTCTCAAGTTGGTCGGCGCTGCGATCCTCGATCCTGTTGTCGAAGGCCAACGACGCGTTTGGCACCCCGTCACCGTCAACTTCCGCGGCCTGGCGGCCAGCGAAACGGGCGACTCGCCGAACCCGTTCCTGGATTACCGCATGCAAGTGACGTTTGTCGGTCCGTCTGGACAGCGATACGTTGTCCCCGGCTTCTTCGACGGCGACGGTCACGGGGGCGGTGATGGCGACGTGTGGCGTGTTCGGTTCACTCCCGACGAGGCTGGCAAATGGACCTTCGAAGCGTCATTCCGCACCGGTAGTGACATCGCGGTCTCACTCGATCCGAATGCCGGAGAAGCGGCTGGCTGCGATGGCCAATCTGGCGTTTTCGAGGTTGGTGCACTTGATCCCGATGCGCCCGGCTATCTGAAATGGGGACGTCTGGAATACGTCGGTGGTCACTACCTGAAGTTCAAGGACGGTCCCTATTGGATTCGCGGCGGCACGGACAGTCCGGAGAATTTCCTCGCGTACGCCGGCTTCGATAGCACGCCGCCAAGCCACAAGTACGCAGATCACGCCGAAGACTGGCGACCGGGCGATCCGGATTGGGGCGGCGGCAAGGGCCGCGCGATCCTGGGGGCATTGAACTATCTGGCGTCAAAGCACGTTAACAGCATCTACTTCCTGACAATGAACATTGGCGGCGACGGGGGCGACGTGTGTCCGTGGACAGGTTCGCCGAACCCGAAAGGCAGCCCGGACAACGACAACCTGCACTTCGATATCAGCAAGCTGCGCCAGTGGGAAACGGTCTTTGCACACGCCCAACGCAAAGGCATCTTCCTGCATTTCGTGTTCAATGAAGCCGAGGAGCCCAACAAGCGAGAATTGGACGACGGTGAACTTGGCAGAGAACGAAAGCTCTATTACCGCGAGATGATCGCACGGTTTGGCCACCATTTGGCACTGGAATGGAACCTGTGCGAGGAATACAACATCGGATTCGACCTCGGGCCGGAGCGAGTTCGTGCATTCGCCGACTTTGTACGCGCCGTCGATCCGTACGATCATCCGATTACCGTGCATTCAGCAAAGGACCCAATCGAAGCCCTGCGATTCACTTTCGGCGACGAGCGGTTCAGTCTGACTTCGATTCAGCTCGGCCAGAGGAAGATTGACGAGTTGACCGAACAGTTCCGGGAAGCTACGGCCAAGACGGGACGGCCACTGCCGGTTTCGATGGACGAGTTTACGATCGACAAGGGGCAGGAGAAGGGCTGGATTCCGGTGGACGACGCCGAACGCTGGCGCAAGGAGAAACTTTGGCCCACGTATCTGTCCGGCGGCAACATCGAGTTTATCCTCGGCGACCTGCTGGAAACCGACAGCTTCAAGACGCGCGAGCGAGATAAGCTATGGGACTACGTCTGGTATGCGCGACGATTCGTCGAAGAGCTGCCGTTCCACGAGATGCAACCCGCCGACAAACTGATTGCGGGCGCCGCGTCGATCGAGGTGACTCGCAGTCGCGGGACGAAGACGGATCGTATGGGGCCGCAGGTATTCGCCAAGTCGGGCGAAGTCTACGCCCTCTATCTGCCGTCGGCAACGAGCACTGGCCGGCTGGATCTGTCCGCCGTCGAAGGCTCGCTAACGCTACGTTGGTACAACCCGCGCGGCGGCCGTTTCGAAGGCAAGACCGCCGAGCTTCAAGGAGGACAAACGGTCCCTCTGGGCTCACCGCCGTCAAGTCCGGGCGACGATTGGGTCGTCCTGATAACTACGGTTTGTAGGTAATCCACATCGGCGAGACCCAAACGATTTCGCCGTTATTGAACTCGTAGGGGATTCTCCCGCCCGTGGTGCCAGATATCTTCCGCGTTTCCGTTTCTCCCTGCTGGATGCCGCGAACGTAATAGTAGCTGGTCTCTCCGGCCTTGGCGGCGAGATCAGTCCATTGGAATTCGACGGTTCGCTCGTTCGGCTCGATCGAATATACGTACTCGTTGTCCTTCACGATCACCACTTCGGCGAAGGCGGCCGTTCCAATCAACTTCACGCTTAACGTCGGAGGCTTTTCGACCGTGAACTCCTCGCCCATGAAATGCTCGCCACAACGCACGTCGGCGATAATGTTGTCGGTGGCGCCGTAGACGCGGCGAAGTTTCATGCCTTCCAAGATAGCTTCGCGCGTGGGCTCCTCGACCCAGACGTTGCAGTAGCTCATGTGCGTCGATATGTGGTCGCTGGATGACTGGAAGCCGAGACGATAGCCCATCAGTAAGGCTCTGGAAACGAACCCTAACGGCCGCCAGCCGCCGATCGAATACTCGGCTGTGTTCGTGCGCGGGGCACTTGGCCGTTCGTAATTCTGGCGGTCGCCTTGGTAGATCTCGACGATCGGTTCGACCTTTGGGTCGTTGTCGCGCCAGTCGGTTCCCATGCCCGTGCCGCTGGTATGGCTGGCGCACACACCGTCGAAGTAGCGCAAGTAGTTGTAGAACATCCGGGTGTCGGCGCTGCTGGGCCGCTTCTCGTCCGGCGGCAGGTCGTCCATGGCTTTGCCCAGGCCGCTGCGGAGCCGATTCAGCGGTCGAATACCGCGTTTGGCGAACACGGCGTTGCGGTGCCCGTCGGGATATGTGCAACTGCGCTCGTACGTGTACATCGGCGTGAACGCATCGGGCACCTGGAAGATCGACGTTGTCTTCTGTGTGAACCACCACGAGAACTCGCGGCCGTTGCCGTTGTCGTGGTCGCCGCTGCCGATCCAATCCAAGGCTGCCATGTCTATCCCGTACCGCCACATATCGAAGACCGTGCCGTCGCCAGCGCCGTCGCTCGATATCTCGGTGTGGCGGTGGAATTCGCCTCGGACGATCCGCAGCGGCTTGCCATCCACCTCGGTGCGGTAGGCATGCATTGCCGCCACGTGCTCGGCTTCCTCGCGTGCCGCCTTCGACGGGCCGGTCGGAACGTCGGACTTGACGGCAACGAGTTTGCATTCGCCACCCGGCCCAGCCAGCACGCCGGTATCGGCGATGACGATTTCCTTGTTGAACACGGCGTCGGGATACGTGACGTACGATCGAGTCGTGGCCGGTTTGGCTGCAGCCGGTTTTTTGCGGCCTCTTCGCGGCATGCCGAAAGTCGCAGCAACGCGAAAACGGCTGTCCGAACAGGAGACGGTGTACAAACCGCCGCCCGGTGCCGCTGCCAAGGCGGACGCCTCGTGCAGAAAGCCGTCCGATTGCGGGATCATAACGGCCGGTCGCCAGCCGTCAGAATCGAGCGTGGTCAAATGGCTCAGCCATGAACCGCCGATGACACTGTCAAAGCGCGTCATACGTATCCGGGCGGACAGCCATAGCCGACCATTAGCGTCGACAGCTAGCTTTGGCCCACCCGCCTTGACAGCGTCTCCGGCTTTCGGCCATCGCCTCCGGCCGTCCGGCATGGGCAGCGCGCGATTCACGTCGGATTCCGGCTCGTACAGTGTATTGGCCTTCAAGACCTTCACGCCGATGGCCCGCTTTTGATACAGCGCCGTGGCCTTCGGGCCTTGGTCATACGGCCCATAGTCCTTGCCCCAGCCTTCGGGCGATACTTCGTAGGCAATCCACAATCGGTCTTGCTGGTCGAAGGCGAGGCTTGATCGAGCTTCGTTTTTCAGCGTACCGGCAATGACTCGCTCGTCGCCCCACTGTCCTCTCCGGCAAATCTTCGTGACTACATCGTAATTGCCCTTGGCATACGAATCCCATGCCACGGCCACTCGGCCATCCTGGGACGTGGCAATCGACGGCGCCCAATCGTTGGCTCTGCTCGCCCCCACGGTCGTCGGCTTGCCAAATGTGTCTCCGTCTTGACGCGCCGCGCAGATATCCGAATTCGTCTCACCAAAACTCTGCCACGCCAGCCACACTCGGCCTTCGGCGTCCGTGGCCGCTACGTGATTGAAGTCGGATCCCGGCGCGGTGGTAATCCGGATCGGATCCGACCAGCCATCGCCGTTTCGCACTTTCGCGTAGAGGTCCCAATTCTCTTTCACATTCTCCGACCAGAACACCCAGAGCCGATCTTGGCCGTCGAAGGCCATGGCCAAACCGAACAGATCATCGTCTCCGTCGGTGACCGCCGTCGGCGTTGTCCATTTGCCGTCTCGGAACTCCAAGAACATGACTTGGTCGCCGCCCGTAGGCTTCGCCAGGTAGGCGAAATCCGGCGGGGCCGTGGTAATGGGAAGACGCGACTGGAATCCGACTCCGTGCGTAAAGGCGACATAGGCGACGCAAAGTTGTCCTTTCGGCCCCATCAACGCACACGGGTACGCGTCTTCCGTACCGGACTTGACGATCAGACGCGAGGTGGGCAAACGCTCGAACTCCACATTTCCGCCCAACGCTCGCCTCGGACCACCGTACTGGAGTTTGCCAACCGGCACAGTGAAATCGCCATTCGACGTTTTCACCTCCAGCGATGCAGACGGAGCCATATCTGCGATCGTGAGTACGAATCCGTTCGGTTCCATCGGCAGCGTACTCGCGTCGCGACCGCGACGGTTCCAGAACCGCGGAAAGAAGCGGCGCACAGCCAGTTTGAACTCCGACCCGGTCGCGAAGTCGCCTTCGGCAAAACGCCAACCATCGGTCGCTACGACCTGGCCGCGCGTCAGTTGGTAGTTCCCTTCCCACGTAGCCGGTTGCGTATCCTTCAAACCAAACCGGACAACGACACTGACCAGATCGCGATCCATGGGAACGTCAAGCTTGGATTCAGACGCGGCTTGCGCCGTTGTACTGCCCATGCATAGGTACACCAGAAAGCAACTGGAAAGATATGCCATTTTCATCGTGTGTCCTCCTATCGCGGCTTAGCTGTGGCATTTTTCGTCTCGCCCCTGCCACCTTGCGTGGCAGGAACGCCAGTTTGACCGGCTAGAAACAGAAAGTCGACATCGCGCGCCCCCTGCCAGCTTGTCTGGCAGGAGCGCAAGTTTCGGGCTTGGGCTCGAAACTGATTCACCTGCCGCACGAGGCGGCAGGGGTCTGGGTGGAGTATTGGTCTGATTTCTCTAGCTTTTCAAACTGATCCACCTGCCTGACGAGCAGGCAGGGGTATGGTGATTTGTGGGTGAAGACAGGTCTTCGGGGCCCACCCTACACAAGCCGAAGGCGGCACTACGAACCTCCCGTACGATCCATCATCGTACCGACAACTCGAACGACCGGAAAGAGGCTCGCGGATGGTGCGGCGTCTGGCGTCAGAGGGTACACTGGCGGGATGCCCATGAGTGGCTTCCACCGTGCGTGGGCGAAGAGGAACAAGCAGATTTGGCTGCGGAGGAGTCGACATGAGACTACTGACGGTTTTGTCTTTCGCGGTACTGGTGTTTGTTGCGATTGTATTACTTGTGGTCGTCATCGTGGCCTGGCCGCCGAATATGGGGCTCGACTTCACCGGCGGCGTGCAATTGGTCTACGAGGTGGACCGAAACGCACTCGTGACAGACGACGAAGCGGGCGGCTCTCCGGCGGTGGTCGACTGGCCGAGTTTGATCCGGGCGCTGACAAACCGTGTCAATCCCGCTGGCATGAAAGAAGTCGTTGTACGTCGCTACGGCGAGTGGCAGGTGGAGATCGTCGTTCCGCAAGCGGACCGCCGCGAATTGGCAATGATCAAGAAGCTGATCAGTACAGCCGGGACGCTGGAATTCCGCATTGTGGCCAAGCCAAACCATGCCCCGCATGAATACGTGATCAACCTGGCCAAACAGCAGGCGCAAGACCGGAACAAGCGGCGAGCGAAAAACGTCAGGGATGGTGACGACACCATCGTGGGCTACTGGGCGCGCGTGGACCGCGAGGAAGGAGAAGACGGCAAACTCGGTGCGCTCAGAGTACAAGTGGCGGGTGACGTTATTCGCAACGCCACCACGGGGGAATTGACCGCGTGGAATCAGATTGAACTGGACAGCGTCGAGATCGATGTATTGATGATCGTCGACGAAGACCCCAGGTTCCACGTCAAAGGCGAACATCTTGGCATGGTCAGCCGTGGCTATGACGAGACCATGAGGCCCTGCGTAAGATTCAATATGAGAGGGCAGGGCGCTGGTTTAATGGGCGCGCTGACCGGCAGCAATCT
>JACKQG010002191.1_pt1 | contig 23702 bp, 17 predicted proteins | sample 8237621 | NCBI WGS metagenome assembly JACKQG01 (sample SAMN15677084, study PRJNA649215) | marine metagenome | biome: marine; feature: Black Sea; material: saline water; isolation source: suspended particulate matter (SPM) from the Black Sea western gyre | collected 2013-06-09/2013-06-10 | depth... | reverse complement strand
CTTTTCATTCAAAGACACTTCTAAATTCATTTTGAACCGTGGTAACAATTTGTTTTATTCGAGGATCTTTTTTTGTCTTTTTTTCTATCGAACGGCAAGCGTGCAGGATGGTTGTGTGATCCTTACCGCCAAAATATAACCCCACGGTGTTCAACGAGGTGTTCATAATTTCTCTGGATAGATACATGGCGATCTGACGTGCTTCCGCCACATGTTTTTTCCGTCCGGTGCCAACAATTTCAAACTCTGGGACATGTGTTTTTTCAGAAACCCTGCGTACGATGTCTTCTATAGAGATTTCAGACGGAAGCCTGTTTCCGATTCTCTCTTTTACCGCTTGTTTCACAAGTGGCATATCTATCTCTTTATTAAATAGAGAGGATCTTGCTAACAGTTGAATCACGGTGCTTTCTAGTTCGCGCACATTGTTTTTTATGTGGGTGGCAATAAACTCTATAATGTCGTACGATATATTTATGTTATTTATTTCCGCTTTTTCCATTAGGATGGCAACACGCGTTTCAAAGTCTGGGGGTTGAATATCAACAGAAACTCCCGACTTAAACCTCGAAAGCAGTCGGTCTTGTAGTTTCACCATTTCTCCGGGGTATCTGTCTGCGGTCATTACGATTTGTTTTCCCGTTTGATAAAGTTCGTTGAAGGTGTGGAAGAACTGTTCTTGGGTTTGTTCCTTCCCCTGAAAAAACTGTATGTCGTCAATGAGCAGGACGTCGGCATTTCTATAAAATTTTGAAAATTCGATGGTTCTGTTTTTCTGAATACTTGAAATGAAATCGTGCGTAAATTTTTCACTAGAGGCACATACAATGTTTTTTTCCGGTATCTTTTCGATAATAAAATTTCCTATGGCATGAAGTAAATGTGTTTTCCCGAGTCCGACTCCACCATAAATGACTAACGGATTAAACGATTTCTGTCCCGGAGCTTCTGCAACACTTGTAGCGGCAGCTTTGGCAAATTGGTTGTTACTGCCTTCGATGTAAGTTGAAAATGTGTATTTTTCATTTAATCGGGGTTTTGTCTTGGGGTCTCGTGTTTTTTCTACACGTTCTGCGTGGTAGTCATGTGCCGGTGTTTTTTCAGTTTGATAATCCGGAGCAACTGTATATTTAACTCTTACGGTTTTATTAAAATTTGATGAGACAACGGATTCAATTGTGTTTTTATAGTGGCTGTCAATCCATTCATAAAAAAATTGGTTTGGAACCTCCAAAACCATTTCGTTCTCATTCATTGTAATAAAATTTATCGGATCAAACCACGTATTATATGCATGGTCAGGCAGGGTTGATCTCAACAGATCTTTTGTCTGTGTCCAGAAGGTGTCGTGTGTCATTTAATGTTATCCACAGGTTATCCACATAGTTGTTGTGCTAAAAATTATTGGTTTATTTTCATACAAAACAACCTTTGGTTTATATATTTTTTTTCTTCTATGTGCTCTTGCAAGTATAATGCGGCACCGCCATCTCAACAGTAGAATCATTTCTGGGTTTTACACGTGTTCCGTTGGTGTATGTGATGCACTGAGTCCACTCCACAAAGGTCTATTTGGGCTACCTGCCCGCCCTCCATTTCGGTCGGTTGCAGGCGGGAAGCCCCTTTTCGGAGCAGACTCATGCACTATTTTAAAAAATTAGGTTTTGGAGTACAAAAATGAGTTTGTAGCCTGTCCCGATTTATCGGGAAATTACCGTCAGCTGAAAATGATTTCCCTGAAAAGTCAGTGTAAACGATACCTCATCATTTTGCTCCAATCATAATATTTTAGTAAAAAACAACGACATCCCACCCATAATTGAATTGTGAAAAGTTTTCAATGAAATTCTTTTGATTAAATGAAGATAGTGTTGTAATTTTCTCGGCTAAATTAGGAGAGAAAAATGAAGCGTACATTTCAACCCAGCAATCGTAAAAGAAAAAATAAACATGGTTTTCGGCAAAGAATGTCGTCCGTTGGCGGACGAAACATTCTTGCTCGCCGTCGCAAAAGAGGGCGAAAGGTCTTGTCTGCCTAATGCTGGATTTTCTTCGTGCAGGAAGAACCATCCTTCGCGTGGTTGATAAAGGCGTTCGCCTTTTATTTACCTATGTTATAAAATTTTATCAAAAAACACTATCTCAGTTTTTTGGCTCCTCATGCAGGTTTTCTCCTTCGTGTTCCTGTTATGCTGTAGAGGCTCTTAAGAAAAAATCAACTCTTCATGCCTTTTTCTTAATTGGAGTACGAATTTCAAAATGTCACCCCTACCATCCGGGAGGTTATGATCCGGTTAATTGATTATGGATAGAAACACACTTCTTGCTTTTTTACTCATTGCTGTTATTTTAATTTTAACACCTTTTTATATGGATGTTGTCTCTCCGCCCAAAAAGTCGGAGCAGACAACAACCATAAAAGAACCAACACCAATAACACCTTCTCCTGATGCAATACGACCAGAACGCTCACAGCAGCAAACCGATCCGCCACTCACAGCAACACCCAATAACAAAGAAAAGCATTTCTATATAAAAACTGATCTTTATTCTGCTGTGATCAGCACAATGAATGGTGGATCTATTTCGTCATTTGAGATGCTGAACTATAAGATGGCGGACTCTCTCCCTGTCCAGCTTATTAATGAATTCAACAATAACAACCTGCTAATTAAAACACGGTCGATCGACGGCGAAACACTCTCTTTTGGTGGGGCTTGGAGCTCCTCTCTCCCTCACAAAACGACGATAAACGCCGACCGCACTCAGCAATCGATATCCTTCTCCCGACTGGTTTACGGGAAAGAAATAACCAAAGTATTAACATTTTATCCACATACGTATAAAATTGATGTCGAGACGAACCTAACCGCTGTTTTACCACATCTGTCACAGGGCGTTTATTCCATCTCTTGGGAAGGTGGAATGCCAGTAACAGAGAAGAGTTTAAAAGATGATGTGTTTTATTTTAAGGGATATGTTTATCAAGGGGAAGAGCTTTATACGCCAAAACTGAAAAAAGATACATCATTAGATAAAAAATTTATTGGACAAACTGATTGGGTAGCCATTCGATCTAAGTATTTTACAGCGGCACTCATTCCAGGCGTTCCAGGGTCGGCAGCCACAATAAGCGGCACTCATGACGGGAATATTCCTCGGTTTAACGCTGCGCTTCATCGGGAAATTTCTAACCACTCTATTACCTCGCTTTATTTGGGTCCATTGCAATATGATCGTGTGAAGGCTCTTGATGTGGGGCTCGAAAAAATAATGAATTTTGGTTGGTCGTTTATCCGGGTGATAGCAAAGGGTGTTCTTGCCCTTCTTGTCGCAATGCACAATGTCATTCCTAATTATGGCGTGGTTTTAGTTCTGTTTTCTGTCCTTGTTAAAATTATTGTGTACCCTCTTACAAAGAAGAGCTACCAATCAACTCGAAAGATGCAGGACGTTCAACCTCTTCTCAACGCCCTTAAAGAAAAACACAAAAACAACCCCCAACAACTTAACAAAGCAACCATGGCTCTCTACAAAGAAAAGGGGGTCAACCCAATGGGGGGGTGTCTTCCTCTGTTGATTCAGATGCCGCTTCTTTTTGCTTTGTTTCAAGTTTTTCGTTCAACAATTGAACTTCGCGGCGCGCCATTTATACTGTGGATACAAGACCTGTCTGCACCCGACACCCTTTTACATGTTGCCGGATTTCCGATAAATATTCTCCCGATTCTCATGACGATTACCATGCTCCTCCAACAGAAGATGACCCCAGCACAACCGGGCCAACAAAAAAACATGATGTATATGATGAATGTGTTCTTTTTGTTCATTTTCTATCGGTTCCCGTCCGGATTAAACCTTTATTACACTCTTTTTAACCTCCTCACTATTCTACAACAAAAGTATCTGACGCCCCACACCCCCTCTGCGCTCCCCGTATCAAAGCGGAAGAAATGAGCCCGGAAGATACTATTGTTGCCCCCGCAACACCGTTTGGTGTTGGTGGGATTTCTGTCGTTCGTCTCAGCGGGCTTGGGGCTGTAAGGATTGCTTCTTTATTAACAAAACACCCGAAGCTTCAGAATAGACAAGCTGTCTATTTGTCTCTTCATGATAAAACGGGCTCATCTTTTGAACGTGGTGTGCTTACTTTTTTTAAGTCTCCCGCTTCTTATACAGGTGAAGATGTCGTGGAAATCTCCTGTCACGGAAACCCATTACTCGTTCAAAAGATTGTTGATATTTGCTGTGCTTTTGGGGCGCGCATTGCCGACCCGGGGGAGTTTACTCTCCGTGCTTTTTTAAATGGAAAAATTGACCTCATCCAGGCGGAATCTGTCTCAGGGATTATCCATGCTCAGTCAATTGAGGCAGCGGCACTAAACCACAACGTGTTGAGCGGGAAACTTTCAGAGCAATTTAATTTTATCCAAAACAACATTATAGAAATCTTATCTCATGTGGAATATGTGCTGGATGTTTCTGAGGAAGACTTACCGAAAGATTATTTTACCAAGCTGAATAAAATGTTTCCGGGTGTTCTTTCTACGTTGAAGAAATTGCGTGATTCCTACAAAATCGGTAAACTATTAACCGACGGTGCGCTTGTTGTCATTGCGGGAGAGCCCAACGTCGGGAAATCTACCCTGCTTAATGCGCTTAGTGAATCTAACAGGGCAATTACAGCCCCGTCCCCGGGAACGACCCGTGACAGCATCGAAGTTCGTCTGGTGCTCGATGGTGTTCCCCTCCGAATGGTGGATACTGCCGGTATCCGATCTTCTAAAAACAGTATCGAGGCAGAGGGTGTACGCCGAACAAAAAAACTACTATCCAAGGCCGACCTTGCGTTGATCGTGATTGACCCGGACACTGAGATGAACCCGGTGTTGATAAAATTCTTATCTTGTCCGTATATCACTGTTTATAATAAAGCGGACATAAAACGACCAACTGTATTGAACGACGATGTCAAATATATTTCTGCATTAACCGGTGCCGGAATAAAAAACTTAAAATCCTCTCTCCGCTCTCAACTTGGCACCGAGGGAGTTTCCACAAAACTCCTTGCGCTGACAACCGCCCGCCAATTTCATTCCATTAAAAAATGCCACGAAGCGATCGTTGCCGCTCACCATCTTTTATCAGACGATGTTTCTGAATTAGAGCTTGGGTCTTTTGAGCTTCGGAGCGCACTTAACGCATTGGATGTTGTTCTTGGGAAAACAACCCCGGACGATATTCTTGACAATGTTTTTGGGGCGTTTTGCGTTGGTAAATAGTTTCACGTGAAACACCCCACCAATCACTACGATATTATTATAGCGGGCGGTGGGCACGCCGGCGTCGAAGCCGCTCATATTTCAGCTGTCCTTGGATTAAAAACCGCCCTCATCACCTTAGATAAAAACGCTGTTGCTCGAATGTCCTGCAACCCTGCGATCGGCGGTTTGGCAAAAGGGCAAATTGTTCGAGAGATTGATGTTCTTGGTGGTCTCATGCCGCGCATCGCAGATCTTTCCGGGCTTCAATTCAAGATGTTAAACCGCACTAAAGGGCGGTCCGTTTGGTCGCCCCGCGCGCAAATTGACAAAAGGAAGTATGAACACATGGTTCGGCTTGTCTTGGAGAAGCTGCCAAACCTTTTTGTTTTTTCCGGAGAGGTTGTCGATATCGCTGAGCGGGGTTCTCGAGTTTGTGGGGCGGTGCTACGGGACGGCTCTACTGTGTTTTGTCGTCAACTTATTTTAACATTCGGCACATTTTTAAATGGGTTGGTCCACGTCGGAGAAAGAAAAATAAATGCAGGGCGGATGGGGGAACCGGAATCCGTCGGAATTACAGAAAACCTCATCGCCCGCGGCTTTATCTCGGGAAGACTAAAAACCGGCACACCACCCCGGGTTGATGCAAAAACAATTGACTGGTCAAAAACAACACCGTCTTACGGCGATGAAAACCCTGCGCCGTTTTCGTATTTAACACGAAATTTTATCCCGCCAAACATTCCTTGTCATTACGTAAAAACGGGTTCCCTTTGTCATAAAATTATTCAAGATAACTTTGAGCGCTCTCCTCTTTTTTCCGGAGATGTGCGCGGTGCCGGACCAAGATACTGTCCATCGATTGAAGACAAGGTTCACCGATTTTCTCATCATGACTCACACCTTCTTTTTTTAGAGCCGGAATGGAAAGACTCAGATCAAATCTATTTAAATGGGTTTTCAACCAGTCTTCCTGAAGATGTTCAGATTCGATCACTGCGTACGGTTGCGGGGTTTGAGAGAGCGCGTTTTTTCCGGCCCGGCTACGCCATTGAGTATGATTTTTTCCCCCCGGCACAACTTCACGCAACCCTGGAATCAAAAAACATAGACGGGTTGTACTTCGCGGGACAAATAAACGGAACGTCCGGGTATGAAGAAGCTGCGGCTCAAGGTCTTCTTGCTGGAATTAATGCGAGTATGGACATTCAGGGAAAACAAAAGCTTACGCTTGCTCGAGATGAGGCTTATCTGGGTGTTCTTGTTGATGACTTAATCACCAAAGACACGCTTGAGCCTTATCGTATGTTTACGTCTCGTGCTGAGTTTCGCCTTCTGCTGCGGTACTCGAATGCAGACAAGCGTTTAATAAAATATGCGTCCCGCCTGGGCTTGCTCTCAAATAAACACCTGGGCTTCATTGGGAAAAAGATAGACATAACAGACTCGCTCCTTCGTGAATTTAATCACTCTGTTTCCCCGCCTGAAATCAATCACACTCTCTTAAAACTTAATCAAGCAGTTATCAACCAGAGCACGCCGGCAAAAAAAGTTTTAAAACGACCCGGGGTTTCTATTCGCTCTTTCCCTCGTCGGTTTTTTCGTCCCATAACAGACGTGGCTATTGATGATGTTTTCAGGGATGAAATTGTTTCTGAGGTTGAGACAACCATAAAATATTCAGGATATATCGAAAGGCAAAAGAACCAAGTTCATCAAATGAAAAAACAAGAGAGCTATGCAATTCCGGCGTCTTTGGATTATTCCTCTATCTCCAGCCTTTCGAACGAGGGCAGGGAAAAACTCCTCTTCGTCCGCCCCGAGACACTGGGGCAAGCCATGCGGATTTCCGGAGTTACGCCTGCGGACATTTCCATTCTTTCTGTTTATTTGGCAAAACAATCCTAATGGCTTCACGTGAAACTGTCCCTCTTTATTTTTGTGATTTTTATCGTCACCTTTTTTTGGGTTCTTCTTCGTCCTTATCGCCGGAATGCTTGTCGGGGAAACACGACGGACTTGCTCTTTCGGGTGCGGGTGTCCTCATGTGTTTACTGGCTCAACACCAGCCTGCTGTTGCAATTTGTGATTCGTTAGGAGCTGCAGAAAAACTATATCGTGCGTCTTTTTCTCTGTCCGGAAAGAATGTGTTTTTCTTACCCGAACAGAGGAAGTCGAGTTCGGATGTTCCCGGGTTTACATCGGAGGTAGATCGATATCGTCATGAGGCCATTAATACGCTTCCGAACGTTAATGGTTTGCTTGTCACAACAAAAACGGCGATTGAAACAGAAGATGTACTCGTTGATAATCAACGAAGGTCTTTTCATCCTGTTGTTGGTAAGGATTTAAACAGGGTGGCTCTTATCGGCGCATTGGATGAGTGGGGATACGAACGTGTTGACAAAACACAAACACCAAACACCTATTCCATCCGCGGTGGAATATTGGATGTGTTTTTGCACTATTCAAAATATCCGGTGCGAATTGAGTTTTTTGGGTCGTTGGTGGAGTCTCTCCGGCTGTACAATCCGGTGTCGCAGCGACGCATAGGGGAAATTCATCAAATCGAAATTATGCCGCCGAGCTTTTTAAGCAACAACAAAAAGGGTTCTTTTTCTTTTCTTTCTCTTTTAGACAATAATGTCTCTAAATATACAATTGAAAAAGACGGTCCCTTGTGGAAAGTTAGCCCCCTCAAACAAAAAGCAACACCCGGGAGTGTTTGTACATTAACAGGCAGAAGCTCCCATCAACTACTGGAAGAACTTAAAAAAGAGACCCCCGCCCACAACAATTCTGTGTTTGTTTTTATAGATAATAAGACACAATTGCAGCGCATAAAAAGCAAACTTCCGTTTTCTGTTGAGTTTGTCTCTGGTGGTTTACGTGAGGGGTTTGTTTTTGGCAATAACGTCTGTTTGTCTGGAAATGAGCTGTTAGGTGCTCCCTTGATAATCGAATCGCGCTGGGAATCGGAATCCCTAGCGCAACAACCTCTCTCTTCTCTGTTGTCGCTTTCTTGGGGGGACTTGTTGGTCCATCGCGATTATGGGATTGGGCGCTACAGGGGGCTGTCTGTCATTCAATCAAAGGCACGAGAACAAGAGTGTGTTAAAATCGAATATGCTGATGGTGCGGCCGTCCATGTTCCATTAGAAAAATTTAACCGAGTCCATCGGTATGTGGGCAAAGACAAGGGGGGTGAGCTCATTTCTTCTTTGGGCTCTCCAAAATGGAACAGGGAGAAACGTCGTGTAGTGGCCTCTGCCTCCGGAGTCATAAAGTCTCTTGTACTTCAGTATGCAGAAAAGAGCAAGCCCCGTGGATTTGTTTACAATAAAAACGACGATATTTACTCCGCGGTGGTTGATGGCTTTCCATACAAAGAGACGAAAGATCAGCAAAACTCAATTTCTGCTGTTAACTCTGACATGGAGAAAGACAGGCCGATGGATCGGTTGGTTTGCGGAGATGTGGGGTTTGGGAAAACCGAAGTGGCTCTTCGCGCTGCTGTAAAAGCGGTAATTAGCGGGAAAAAAGTTCTCTTTTTGTCTCCTACCACCATTTTGGCTGATCAACATTACATTACATTTAAAGATCGATTAACGCATGTAGGAATTCACGTTGAGCTGTTATCGCGATTTCGAACAAAATCGGAGCAACGGCGAATTCTTGAAAAAATGATGAGCGGATATCTAGACATTGTGATTGGAACACATCGATTGTTGTCGAATGACGTTCGGTTTCCAAACCTTGGGCTTTTAATTGTTGATGAAGAACATCGTTTCGGGGTTAAACACAAAGAACGTTTACGTAATCTTCGCACGTCTGTAGATGTCTTAACGTTAACGGCAACACCCATCCCGAGAACCCTTCAGCAATCGTTGATTGGAATACGGGATTTAAGCGTCATTAACACGCCGCCCAAAGCACGCAAACCCATTCACACGGCTGTACAGTATTTCAATTGGGCATCCATTGAGAAAGTTGTTTCCTCTGAATTATTGCGTGGTGGACAAGTCTATTTCTTACACAATGATGTCCTTTCTCTTCCTTTTTATTCCAAGGAGTTATCTAACCGTTTTCCTGATGCTTCGGTAGCAATCGCTCACGGACAAATGTCAAGCAAAGAACTAGAGCGGGTTGTTCTTGCTTTTTTCTCCGGAAAAATCAACATTTTACTTTGTACTACAATTATCGAATCTGGGCTGGATGTATCAAATGCTAACACGATTATCATTAACCATGCTCAAAACTTTGGTTTGTCTCAGCTCTACCAAATTCGGGGGCGCGTCGGAAGAAGCCCCCGACAGGCATATTGCTATCTCTGCCTTCCGAAAAACAAACAACTGTCTGCGGACGCCCATCGGCGATTAAAAGCGATAGAACATCACACGTCCTTGGGGTCGGGCTACAATATCTCTGTGAGAGACCTTGAAATACGAGGGGCCGGAAATCTCTTTGGGTTGAAGCAAAGTGGACACATGGCAAAGGTTGGGTTTGACCTTTATTGTAAGCTGTTGGAAGAGGCCGTAGAAGAACAAACTGGACACCATAAAGCAGCGCTTCGTGTTCCTACAATTGTGTTTCTTACAAAAACTCTCTTGGAGCCTGACTTTGTTCCTCTGGTTCAAGATCGGTTATATTTTTACCAGCGATTATCCGACTGTCACGACATCCACTCTCTCAATGACACACACGATGAGCTCCTCGACCGATTTGGTCCGCTCCCCTCCGCGGCAGACAGGTTGTTTTCCTCTGTTCGGCTGCGTATCTGTTTAGCGGGGTCAAGTGTTTCTTCGGTATCCGTCGATAAAAAAGAGGTGGTCGTTTCACTCACAGACAGCCTTCCCTTTGAGTCTTTCTCTCATATGGTTTTCGCAGTTCGTGACGCTCTTGGTCCTCTGGGCTGTCCTTATCGGCTTACAAACGAAAAGCAAAACAAGATACAAATCCATATTTCCACTATTTCAATCTCTTTGTCGTTAGAAGTTTCTCATGAATTTGTCAAATTGTTTTCCGTCTTAGATTGTGAGTAACTTTTAGGATGAAAATCATCAGACAGATTCTACTTTTGACGGGACTGGTTGTGTTTGGTCTTTGCGGGTGCTCTAAAAAGAAGCCACCCGACAACGGGTGTGTTTTGGCTCGTGTGAATACATCTGTGCTGACGTGTGACGAGGGGCGCGCGCTATTGGATCAATATCCTCCGGGATCTACAACGCTCGCGAAGGTTGTCTCTTTGTGGGTTGATGAAGAACTTTTATACCTGACCGGGTTGAAAAATGATTTTCATGAAGACTCAAGACTCTTGTCCACCGTTGAGCAGTTTCGGCGATTCCAAATCGGTGATGCATATTTGTCCATGGCTTTAGCGCAGGGACAATCGGTTACAAGAGATAACGTTCGTCGATATTATAAAACACATCTCCCTGATTTCATTCGCGACACAAAAGAAGCGCGTGTTTATCATTTTTTTCTTCAAGATAAGAATGTTGCTCACCAAGTTAAAAAGATACTAAAGTCCTCGTCTTCGGGAGAAAAAAGAAAAGAACTTTTTTCATCGTATGTCGTAGATGTATTAACCGTAAAAAAGGGGCAGCTTGTTTCTTCCCTTGATAATGCGATTTTTAAAACAAGATCTCGTGTGTTGGGTCCAATTAAAACTGAATACGGCTTTCATGTTGTCGAGGTCTTGGAACGATTAAAAAAAGGTTCTCAGGTCGGCTTAGAAGAAGTGTATGATGAAATTTATCAACGCCTTTTGAACCAACAATTTGCACAAAACAAGGTAGCGATATTAGATAGTTTGCGCTCAAATACTTTTATTAAAATTAATTTGGAGAACGTTCAATGACATACTGTTTTAGAAAAAAAACGATGGGGTTGTTTTGGGTTGTTTTATTTACTTCCTTCTTGACTTCGCAGAGCAATACGCCCGTCATTGAGGGGGTTGCTGCCATTGTTGGTGATAACATCATCCTTAAAAGCGATCTGTCTCAAATGGTCGCCATGACGGCGGCAAATCAACGATTTAATCCGATAGAATTCCCAGAAAGAACTCAAAAACTACAGGAAGAAATTCTTCGGTCTCTCATTGAGCAAAAAATCATTTTGGAAATGGCAGAGTTGGATTCTGTTATTGTTGATGATAAAGATGTTGATAAAGCACTCACCCGGCAAGTTGATAATTTTATCGCACAATCTGGAAGCGAAGAAAAAGCGGAAGAAGCATTGGGGCAGTCTTTGAAATCCTTTCGAAGGGAATATTGGTTTGATATGCGTGATAAAATGATTACGGAGCAGTATCAATATTCTCTCCTATCTTCTATCTCCGTATCGCGTAATGAGATATATGATTTTTTTGAAACCTATCGCGACAGTCTTCCTCTTTTTCCGACGTTGATCAAACTCAATCATCTTCTGCTTCCGATACAGCCGGGGGAAATAAGTAAAAATATTGCGTATCATCTTTTAGATAGTCTCCATACCGAGCTTCTTTCCGGTGCTGATTTTTCAACTGTTGCAAAACAATTCTCTCAGGATCCCGGCTCTGCAAACCGCGGGGGGGATTTAGGGTTTGTCCGTCGCGGTACCCTTGTTCCTGTTTTTGAATCCACCGCATTCAATTTGAAGAATGGTGAACTGAGTGAAATCGTTGAAACAGAATTCGGATATCATTTAATTGAAAATCTTGAGAAACAAGGAGAAAAGATTCATGTCCGGCACATACTAATCTCCCCTGAAATCACCACGGCTGATAAAAGCAGGGCTTGGGCTTTTGCGTCCTCTTTAAAAGACTCCATTCAGTCTCTTGAAGATTTTGAGCGGTTCACTGCGCGCTACTCGACAGATGAATCCACAAAAAACACCGGTGGAAACCTTGGGTGGATTGACCCCTCAACGTATCCTATTAAAGAAATTTCTGAAGTTATCTACCAACTTTCTCCTCATGAATGTAGTCCGCCAATACAAACGTCTTATGGCTATCATCTTTTGTGGCTCGGAGATATTCGCAAGGGCGGCAAACCGAACCTTGAAACACATTGGCCGGAGATTGAAGAAATGGCGTTGAACCGAAAAAAGATGTTATGGTTCGAAGATTGGATGGGGAAATCCAAAAAGTTATTTTACATTAAAATAGCATCTGAATAACGTCGCTCACTGCTCAATATCTGTGGTTAGCGTTGTTGACTGAGTAATCGCAGAGTCTAAAGGCAGTTGGCGTCCGCGGCAAGAGACATCCTGTCTGCGAAAGGGGATCAGGCGACTCTTTACTTTTGAAATAGGGGAATAAGACCCCACTCACAACCCACCACTTACCGGCAATCAATTCTTTTGCTACGTTTCATAGAACTTAGCCACATAGTTATACAAAGCTTATCCACAAAAAGATGTTTCCATTTAATTTTTATCTGTTTTCAATGATTCGTTTTTTGTAATAAAAAGTTATCCACACCTTATGGTGAATTATTCACATAAAGAACAGCTTTAAGTAAAACTGTCTGTTTGTTCTTGTTGTCAATTGCTTTCCCAAAAAAGACGTTTAATCTATTCACATAATCCACAGGATATATTAATAAAAAAATATTTATAACTATATTGAAAACATATATATATAAAATAAGTTGATTTATCCTCATAAAAACACTTGTGAAATGTTCGTGAAATTCATAACATTGTAAGCCTATTTACTAGGGATTACCACACTTAGAAACAAAAAATATTTTAAGGGATTTTATGAGGCTTTCCACATCCAAATTAGAACTTCAATCCGCGCTCCAAAAACTATCTAAAGCAACCCCTGCCAGATCGACGCTTCCTATACTGAACTGTGTGTTATTTCAAGTTACTGAAGAACAAACAATTTTACGAAGCACGGATCTTGAAATCACAATCGTGATTGACTTACCCGCCAGCATCGAAGAAACAGGTACGGCTGCAATCCCAATTCAAACACTGATAGATATCACCAATGAATTACCGGAGTGTCGAATCGGAATTGCAATGGATTCGGAACTCAACGTGGAATTAATTACAGATACAGGTACCTATGACCTAAAGGCAAAACCGGCTGAGGAATTCCCGGCCGCTCCCGACGTGGACAACCGTCAGGTTTTTGCGATTGAACAGGATGCGATGCAGTCCATCATTGATAAAACATTGTTTGCTGTCAGCAGGGATGAGTTAAAACCCTCGCTCACCGGCGTGTTTTTTAGAGTCGGTGACGACAGTTTAACCGCTGTGGCTACGGATGGACATCGGTTGGTCAGATATATAAAAGAAGACTATAAAAGTGGCGAATTTAAGGGAGATGTCATTATTCCTCGAAAGTTTTTGAGTCTTATTAGAACATTATTGGGAACCAAAGACACAATTCAATTTTGGATGGCGGAAAACCACATGACGGTCTCCATTGGAAAAGACACTGTGTATACCAGGGTGATTGACGAAAGATTTCCTGATTACGAGAGCGTGATACCGACAGATAACGAAAAATCATTTTCCACATCGGTTAAAAACCTACTTGGAGCTGTTCGCCGGGTCTCGATTTTTTCCAATAAATCGACACATCAAATTGCCTTGCGTTTAGGTCAGGATAAAAGCATTATTACTACAGAAGACCCTGAAAAAGCCTCCAAAGCCCAAGAAACATTGTCCGGAGAATACAAGGGTGAAGATATTACAATCGGATACAACGCGGCATATCTAAAAGATCTTTTGGCTCACATAGATAGTGACGAAGCAACCATTAAGTTAAAAACATCAATCAGCGCTGCCTTGTTTTTTCCTGAGACCGTGGATGAAAACGTTGACCTTACGATGTTATTGATGCCCATCAGATTAAACGACTAAAACATTCGTTCGCCGTTTTTTTTAGAAACCAGATTTCTTTTTTCTAACTCCCGGTAACCATGTCTATTAGGAAAATTGAACTTATGTGTTTTCGAAATCATCACAACGCAATGTTTGAGTTTACGTCCGGTTTAAACATTCTTTGGGGAGAAAACGGCTCAGGTAAAACCGCGATTATTGAAGCAATTCATCTTCTTTCTATCGGGAGAAGTTTCCGCACGAACAGAAGAAAAGACCTTCTGCAGTATGGTCAGGACAGTTTTAAAATTAACGGGACCTTTCTGGTTGATAAAAAAACAGACGTGATCAGGTTAAATCAAGTATCCGACGGCAAAAGAAAAATGTTTGTCAACGATGTTCCGATTGAGGGGTTGAAAGAAATAGTCGGTAAACACCCGGTTGTGCTATTGTCTCCGGAAGAACAAACCATTACAAAAGGCGGACCCCAGGACAGGCGACAGTATTTTGATAAGATGTTTTCAGTTGTTTCACCTGAGTATTTAGAGAAGCTGGTAACGTTTCAGCGTGTGTTAAAGCAACGAAACGCAGCGCTGCAGTTGTGCAGAGAGAACCGAGCCGGTGTTTCTGAAATAGAAACATGGGAAGAACCGCTGGCTGTTGCAGCAGCCAGCGTATGGAAAATGCGCAAAAGCATGATTGCTGGTTTTTCGACCTGCTGCAAGAAAGCCGTACATAACTATGGTGAGACAGATGCTTTTTTGGAGGTAGGATATGAGAGTAAAAACCCAGGTGCAATTTCTGAGATTCTCAACGCATTAAAAAACCAAAGAAGAAAAGATATCATAAACTCAAACACAGAAACAGGACCACACAGAGATCGATACTCGTTTGTTCTGAACGGAAAAGATATTCGCTCATTTGCCTCTCAAGGCGAACACAAACTTGCTTTGGTCCTTATTAAACTTGCGGAACTTTACTACGTGAAAGAACGGCAAGGTGCTGCTCCGGTTTTCCTTTTGGATGATTTGTTAGCAAAACTGGATTTTAAACGAGGACAAAAAGTGTTGTCTCTGTTGGAAAAAACGGCACAAACAATTGTGACAACGACAGACATCGTTCAAGTGAAAAACCGAAGAGGAAATCTTTCAGCAAAAGAACATACCAGTATCCATCTGGAGAAAAAATGCAAAGTCTGAAAAGTGCCTTAGGAGTCTTTTTAAGAAAAACCGGTCTCGAAAAAGCGGTAGCTCAAAGCACGGCGATAAAAAGCTGGAGCGAAATTGTAGGAGAGACAATAGCAAAAAACGCAGACCCCACAGAAGTGAAACACGGGATATTAACCGTAAGAGTATCCACGCCTGTTTGGAGACAAGAACTTCAGTTGCAAAAAAAAGAAATACTTAGAAAACTAAATGAAAAAATTGGTAAAAACGTGATAAAAGGAATACGATTTATATGATGAACAAAACAGAATCAACACAATATAGTGCAGAAAAAATTACGGTCTTAAAAGGACTGGAAGCCGTTAGGAAGCGCCCGGCGATGTATATCGGGGACATTGGAAAAAGAGGGTTGCACCACTTGGTTTATGAAGTGGTGGATAACAGTGTCGATGAAGCGCTTGCAGGACATTGTACAAAAATAACAGTGTTAATCAATAAGGATAATTCTGTTACCGTCGAAGATAATGGGCGAGGAATACCCGTAGACATTCATAAAGAGGAAAAAAAGCCGGCGCTGGAAGTGGTTATGACAGTTCTCCACGCAGGCGGTAAGTTTGACAAAGGGTCTTATAAAGTATCCGGAGGGCTTCACGGCGTGGGTGTCTCTGTGGTGAATGCGTTATCAGAGTCTCTTATTGCCGAAGTTCACAGGGATGGAAAAATCCACCGACAAAGCTATGTCCGCGGAAACGTGAATTCAAAACTTGAAGTCGTCGGAAAAACAAAAAAAACCGGTACGGTGATTACATTTATACCTGATACAGACTTGTTTCAAGTCACGACATTTGAATATCTGATTATATCCGACCGTCTTCGGGAACTCGCCTATTTAAACAAAGGGCTTGAAATAACTCTCGAAGACAAACGCGAAGAGAACATCAAAAAAGAGGTCTATAAATATAAAGGAGGGATAAGTGATTTTGTAAAGTTTTTAGACGGTGGAAAACAACCGGTCCATGACAAAATTATTACAGTGAACAAGGAAAACACAGCGGTCCCGGTGGATGTTGCGCTACGCTACAGCTCAAACTACACGGAAAACATTCTCACCTTTGTTAACAATATCAACACCATAGAAGGCGGAACACACCTTTCAGGTTTTCGATCGGCGCTAACCCGCGCGATGAACAACTATGCATCGAAAAACAACCTGATTAAAACAACGAAAAACGAAAAGATTTCAATCTCAGGAGAGGATTTTAGAGAAGGTTTAACGGCGATTGTTTCCATAAAAGTAGCTGAACCCCAATTCGAAGGACAGACAAAAACAAAATTGGGGAATGGTGAGGTTAAGGGAATTGTAGATGCTATTGTGTATGAAGGCGTTCAGGCGTTTCTTGAAGAAAATCCATCTATAGGGAGAAAAATTATTGAAAAGGCGCTGATGGCAGCCAGAAGTCGCTCGGCCGCCCGGAAAGCCCGGGAACTTATTCGGAGAAAAACGGCGCTTGGAAGCACAACCCTTCCCGGAAAACTAGCAGATTGTTCTAATCGAGATCCGTCGCTCTGCGAACTGTATCTGGTAGAGGGTGACTCAGCGGGCGGTACGGCAAAACAAGGAAGAGACAGACGGTTTCAGGCCATCCTGCCACTGAGGGGAAAAGTGATCAATGCGGAAAAAGCACGGATAGACAAACTGTTGTCTAACAATGAAATACAATCGATTATTACTGCGCTTGGCGCCGGGTTTGGCGGTGGTGGAGATGACGACGGTGAACGATCGGTTTCGGATTTTAATATTGAAAAATTGCGCTATCATAAAATTATTATCATGACCGATGCCGACGTTGACGGCAGTCATATTCGAACATTACTACTCACGTTTTTCTTTCGAAAAATGCTAGAGGTAATTACCAACGGAAGTCTCTATATGGCACAACCCCCGCTTTATAGGGTAAAACAAGGCAAAAAAGAAACATACGCTTATGATGACAATGAGTGCGATCTCATGATTGAGCGAATGCGCCGTGAAAACAAAACACAAAAAGTAGATATTCAGCGGTATAAAGGCTTGGGGGAAATGAACTCTGAACAACTGTGGTCAACGACCATGGACCCGGACAGACGAACCCTTTTGCGGGTTTCTATAGACGATGCGGCTGAAGCAGCAAAAACATTTCAGGACCTTATGGGTGCAGACGTGGAAACACGAAGGAAGTTTATTGAAACCAACGCCAAGTTTGTGGTGAATTTGGACATATAAAAAGTAGAAATATTAAAAGGATAAAAAGTGGATATTGCACGAGAAAACACAATCAATCGCGACATCGTTGAAGAGATGCGCGAAAGCTATTTGAATTATTCCATGTCTGTGATTGTCTCCAGGGCGTTACCGGACGTGAGAGACGGACTAAAACCCGTTCATCGTAGAATTTTATTTGGGATGAATGAGCTTGGATCACAATGGAATCGCCCCTACAAAAAATCCGCACGTATCGTCGGAGATGTTTTAGGTAAATATCACCCGCACGGTGATTCGTCAGTGTATGACGCCCTTGTGAGAATGGCCCAGAGCTTTTCGATGCGGTATGAGCTTGTGAACGGACAAGGTAATTTCGGCTCCATCGATGGAGACAATGCAGCGGCGATGCGGTATACAGAATCAAAAATGACACGCATAGGCGGAGAACTGTTAAAAGACCTGGACAAAGATACCGTTGACTGGACATTAAATTTTGACGAGACACTCAAAGAACCAGCTGTCTTGCCTTCCACCATTCCAAATCTCCTCATTAACGGTTCGGAGGGGATTGCGGTTGGGATGGCAACAAAAATTCCACCTCACAACCTAATAGAGGTCATCAACGGGCTGATTGCACAAATAGACAACCCCGAGACTACAGCTGACGAACTAATGGAGCACATCAAGGGACCGGATTTTCCTACCAGTGGGATCATCATGGGGATGGGAGGCATAAAAGATGCGTATAACACCGGACGAGGAAAAATCAAAGTGCGTGCCCGGGCGTATGTTGAAACACAAAAATCCGGAAAAGAAACCATCATTATCAGCGAACTACCATTTCAAGTAAATAAAGCAAACCTAATTGAGAAAATTGCAGACCTAGCCAGAGATAAAAAAATTGACGGTATTACGGACATCCGGGATGAATCTGATAAAGATGGAATCCGTGTCGTTATCGAGACAAGAAGAGACGCCATTCCTGAAATAATTCTAAACCAACTGTACAAACACACCCAACTGCAGGAAACATTCGGAATGATACTTTTGGCTTTGCTAAATGGAATTCCAAGGGTGATGAACCTAAAACAAATTTTAGGACACTTTATAGACTTTAGACACGAGATTATTGTTAAAAGAACCACCTTCGACTTAAAACAGGCAGAAGCCCGGGCACACATTCTTGAGGGATTAAAAATAGCGTTGGACAACATTGATGAGGTAATCTCGGTTATTCGTGGAAGTAAAGATCCCAGGCAGGCAAAAGAAGGATTGATGAACTCCTTTGACTTGTCCGAAAAACAAACACAGGCCATTTTAGATATGCGCCTGCAAAGACTCACCGGATTGGAAGTTGGGAAAATTGTCGAAGAATATAAAGAACTTCTAAAAGTAATTACGAACCTGAAAGGCATCCTTGAAAACAAAAACCAGCGAATGGAAATTATAAAATCTGAACTTCGTGATGTGCAAACCCTATACGGAGACGAGAGAAAAACAGAAATCCTACCCTTTGGTGCTGAGTTTTCAATAGAAGACATGATAGCCCAGGAAGACATGGTGCTGACAGTAACCCATAACGGATACATCAAGCGAACGCCGGTAAACACCTACCGAAGCCAACGACGCGGCGGGCGCGGAATTCAGGGTGCCGGTTCGAGAGAAGAGGATTTTGTCGAACATCTCTTTATCGCAAACACGCACGATTATTTACTCTTCTTTACGGATAAAGGAAAGTGTTATTGGCTCAAAGTTTATGATATTCCCCAAGGAGGACGAGCCGCAAAAGGTCGCGCGATTGTGAACCTAATTGGGTGTGAGCCCGGTGAGAAGGTAGAGGCATACGTCAGCGTAACAGAATTCGACGACGAACATTATATCGTAATGGCAACTCAAAATGGAATCGTAAAGAAAACAGTTCTTTCTGCATATGGAAATCCAAGAAAAGGTGGAATTTACGCCATCGAAATAAGGGAGAACGATAAATTAATCGAAGCAAAGATCACCGATGGAGAGAATGACATCCTACTGGGAACAAGAGAAGGTAAATCTATTCGTTTCACCGAAAGAAACATTCGCCCAAGCGGTCGTAAAACGATGGGCGTTAAAGGCATAGCGCTCAGCTCCAAACAAGATGAGGTTGTCGGGATGCTTGTCGTAAAAAGAGAAGGTACCATCCTTGTTGCTACAGAAAAAGGATACGGAAAACGAACGGACATTATTCAATACAGGACCCAAGCGCGCGCGGGTAAAGGGGTCATGACAATGAGAACAACCGATAAAGTCGGAAAAATGGTGGCGATTATGGAGGTGGTTGATCAGGATGACCTTATCGTTATCACAGACAGAGGAGTGCTTATGAGGCAGCCGGTGTCTGAAATACGGACGATCGGGCGCGTGACACAAGGCGTGAAGTTAATAAAGCTTGACAAAGGGGCAAGCATTTCGTCGATTACACGAGTTGTTCATGAGGACAAAAAGAAAGACAATACCCCCGAAGCCGATCAATTAAGTATTGAAGGAATTATACCGGAGGAAAAGTGAGCCTTACAGACACGCTGTCTGAGATACAACAGAGAATAAGCGAAACCTCAAAACTTGTTGGCGGTTCACAGTCGGTTACAATTGTCGCCGTGACGAAAACACACCCGGCGATCTTTATCGAGAATATATTTAATGCCGGTATTGTCAACATCGGAGAAAATCGCGTCCAGGAAGCACAAGGCAAATTTCCCCAACTTCCGAAACTCCCCGGACTAACAAAACGAATGATCGGACATCTTCAGTCAAACAAAGTCAACAAAACCTTGGATTTATTTGACACAATCGATTCCGTAGATTCTTTGAAGCTTGCAAAGCGAATTTCTAACAGAGCAAAACTCTTAGAAAAAAACACCCCGGTTTTATTAGAAGTCAACACCAGTGGGGAGGCAGCTAAATCAGGCTTCGACCCAACCAACTTACAGGACATGTTGGCGTGTTTGGAAGAAGAAAATATTACCGTCGGCGGATTGATGACCGTCGGTCCGCTTACATCGGTTGAAAACGAAATACGCGAAGCATTCAGTTCTTTGCGAAACCTACTAAACGAACTAAATCGGCAACGGCCGTCAAATCATCCGCAAATGTCAGAGCTGTCTATGGGGATGAGCATGGATTACCAACTTGCCGTTGAAGAGGGCAGTACGATGATCCGATTGGGAACAGCCCTTTTTGGCTTCAGAAAACAGGAAAACCTAAGCCGTGAGACGTGAGGAGCAAACAGAAAGATCCCGACAAACACCAACACCTTAACATGACCACCTATAAACATATTTATTTCTCCAATCGACCGGGCGACATTCACACAGAATCAGCCAAGATCCTTCACAACCACCTTGTTCTTGAACACGAGGGATACACAATTATTTGGCCGATAAAATTTGATACGGATCATGTCTCACCGGAAACAATCCTTGCCCTGAAAAATGAATTTAAAATTGATAAAATATTATTTGTTGATAAACTAAAAAACATTGACGGAACGGTTACAATTACAGGGCACACCAATCGCTCCGGGATGAATTTTTTACGTGGAAAAACTCCGCACGGAGACCTTCCGCGGTTCCCGGATATGAGCAGAATTTACAACCCCGTGCCCAACCCCCCGAAAGTAACGGCACACACCGTAGGTCCGAATCGGTTCAAAACCGTAACGGAAACAAAAACCGTTTGGAGTGAGTCAGTCGGAATCATCGCCCCGGTTCTACATTATTGCGGATTACAGGTGTACGCGATCGGCAGAAACCCAAGGCACCCCGGCACATCTGATATTGCTAATCTTTTGGTGTAAAAATCATCGTAACCACGTCCGGTAAAAACAAGTCGTGGGTAAAGTTTTCTTAATTTACAGTCGTAGTTTCATCAATTAAGTCACCGAAAGTATTTTCATTACTCAAATTTCTAAATAACAGTATTGAAATGAAAACAACCGCTAATACAAAAACAGAATAGATTACATTTTTTATAAATTTAGTTCACACATAAAGATAAACTCACAGGCTTTTTCAATTTTCAATTTCATCGTCCGGCGGGATTAGGCGGTTATTCACCCCGAGAAGAAAGAAATGGGATAAACATTACTTCTGTTTGAATACATAGTTTCGTGTTTCACCATCTTCTGTCCACGTCATTTTTACATCGATAAGTGACTCACCGTCAAAAACGCCAATCCAATCAAAATAGTCACCTTTTTCTCTAGCGGCTCGTGCTGTAAAAACGATATTCCCATTTTCTTCTTTTGTATTATAAGATGCAGGTTTATAACCACTTTTCACAGAAAGCGTAGATGAAATCATACCATCTTTAAATTCGATAGTATCTGAAAACCGAACCCAACGAATTAATGGTATGTCCCAGAAAATCTTACCGAAAAACAATTTACCATCAAGAGAACCTAATGGTGCGTTGTTGACAGCGTAGGACACAGAAATCGACATCAGCAATAATGTGATTGTCAGTAACCGAATTGTGTTTATTGTTTTCGTTTGTTTTTTCATTTTACTTTTTCCTGCCTTTTCAATTGATTGTTGTTTTCGTCGGTTAAAATAATTGAAACCTCCTAACGAGATAGCTCCGTGGCGCTCCAGACTACCCTTTGTTTTACTCTAAATATCATTTCGTCTTTCTGACTTTAGTTTCTGTGCTCCCATCGTTTCACGTTCGGTGGAGTGATTGTTCTGCTGCAAATTCTAATTCATATTTTTATACAATTATTTCAACACAGTCATTTTCCGTATCAAGATTACTCCACCGCCCTCAAGTGTATAAAAATATGAGCCGCTAGGCACTTCTTCTCCATCAGAATTAATGCCTTGAAATATTACTGTATGAAAAGTGTTTTCATCAAATTCATCATCTACAAGCTTGCTAACTTCCTGCCAATCATCAGTATAGACTTTCATCGTTAGATGGAGTGATTTGCCAACATCAAATCGAATACTTGTTCTTGGATTAAATGGGTTAGGGAAGTTCTGGTGTAGTAAAAACGGTATTAAATCACCCTCTTCTAATTCTTCTCCATTCTGGTAGCCTGCTAATATCTTTGTATCGGATTCACAGGACGGAAAAAGTGACAGAGCTGCCATAACTATAAATACATTTAAATATTTCATGATTTAGGACCAAAGTTTATGCTCGCGTCGAAATGCCAGGTTGGCGCTAGAGACATTTCATAACGAACAAAATTTAAAGAAATGAATTTTAAATTAATCCCCGCACCCCAACTAAAATAAGAAGTAAAAGGTTTATCAGTGTCGAGAAAATAACCTGATCGGAATGTAAGGATATTTAAAAAACCTATTTCATTCCCGATATGGATATAATCTAAATTTGAAGTTTCAAAAACCTGTTTCTCGAAATCAATTGTCAATAATAAACTTGAATTAATTAGGACTATTGGATAGTAAGCGAGACCGAGTGTAATCATAGTTGGTGGTCTATCTTTTTGATCACCATCAATAAACATGATTTTTTGGCCAGCATTACTTAGCGCTAAACCTACCGCCAAACCCTTTGTCTCAATCCTTTTCCTAAAGCGATTTAAAAAAGCACTACTTTGGGATTGCTCTGATATTAAAGTAGCACCGGTTAACAAATTTCTAATTAGAAATCCGAAATCAAATAGTGCGGTAGTAGATTGACCCAAACCTTTTTCAGACCCCGCACCAAATTTAGATAATTTTATTCGTAATAGATTAAGGTTAAGGCCAAATGCAACATTGTGTTTCAACAATGTTGCAAAAGATAGTTTAACCTGCCAATGTAATGGGTTAAAAACACCTTTGTCATTGCCAAATAATTTCATCAAGTTATTCTGTTGTGGCTCTCGCCAAATCTGGTTAATTGATATCCCCAGAGCACCAAATACAAAAGGCATTGATATTGTGGAATAAAGGTGTTGTGTATTATCGAAAAAAGGATATGGCTTACCATAAGAACTAACAATATTTATTCCTTTGGAAAAAGCCAATCCACTTGGATTGTAAAAAGTAGAAAAATTATTATCTATTAAAGCAACACCACAACCACCCAAGGAAATTGATCTAGCCGATGGGTGCCATAATAAGAAACGAGCAGTTGTATTTTGTGCACCAATATTTATAACAATTACTAATTGGAGAATAAACATTTGAATTAACTTCATCGAATTTCCATTTTTTTTGTAGCCTAACG
>JACKQG010002538.1_pt1 | contig 23708 bp, 20 predicted proteins | sample 8237621 | NCBI WGS metagenome assembly JACKQG01 (sample SAMN15677084, study PRJNA649215) | marine metagenome | biome: marine; feature: Black Sea; material: saline water; isolation source: suspended particulate matter (SPM) from the Black Sea western gyre | collected 2013-06-09/2013-06-10 | depth... | reverse complement strand
TGCTTTTGAAAGCCAGTTGCACCGCTTTAAAAAAACAGCTACAATTTAGCTATGTTGTTTTCTCAAGCCACAATGTATGGGCTCTTATTCCTCGGTATGATCAGCATGACAGTGTTGGCGGCGTTTTATCTGCGGCGGCGGCAATTATCGTTTTTTGCATATACCGCCTGGGGGTTAGTCGCGCTCGTGTTCCCGTTGGTTGGCCCATTTTTGGTCATCTGGTGCCAACCGGGGCATAGCCGTAGTAATAGTACTCGGACTTACGCAACACGATAAAAAATATTCCCCAAAAGGGGTGTATGGGTTGCGAAGCAACCCATACACCCCTTTTGGGGAATTCTCTTGCGAAAGCGCGTAAGTCCATTAGTGTATATAATTCAGCAAAGGAGCGCAGCAATGAAACAAGATCGAGCACTGCTCGGTATTTTAGGGGTGATCGTTATCCTGGTGATTGTCTCGCTGGCGCTTTTCTTCCTGCGTGGTGGTGAGTTGGAATATGGCACGGAAGATACGCCCGAGGGGGTGGTGCGCAATTATGTATTAGCTCTCCATAAAGAAGATTATGAACGCGCATACGGCTATTTGCAATCGGAAGATTACAAGCCAACCCTGGCTGTATTTCGACAAGATACCATCAACGCGGCCTGGGAACTGGATAATTATGGCCTTCAAATTGGGGCGGTTGATATTCACGAAAATGAAGCCGTGGTGCACCTGATACTAACCCACGGCGGGACAGCGCCTTTTGAAAGCGCCTGGAACGAAAACAATGATGCCTGGCTGAGTCTGCAAGATGGCGCGTGGAAACTCACCTACATGCCGTACCCATATTGGGGTTGGGGCTGGTATCAGGAAACGGAATAAATAACTCGGGCTTCAAACTCGAAAACCTGAGTACTTGCAAACAGGAGACTTATAATGCAGACCGTTCGCCGCGTTTACCGCTATCTGGTTGCGTTTATCAGTCTGGAAGTCATGATCTGGGGAATCATCCAACTGGCGCGCACAACATTTTCCGGGGAGATCATTGGCAACACAGCTACCCAAATCGCCAGTGCATTATCCTTCATTTTTGTGGGAATCCCAGTCTTTTTGCTGCACTGGCTTCCCGCGCAGCGCAGCGCCGCCACCGATGATGAAGAGTATTCAAGCCGCATTCGGGCGTGGTTTTTATATGGCGCACTGTTGAGCACATTGATCCCTGTGGCGCAAAATGGATTGGCTTTGATTAACCGCGTTGGCTTGAGCCTGATTGATATTCCGGCGGAGCGCGCCATTTTTGGCGGCTCGCAGAATTGGGCCGACAATCTGATTGCCATGCTCGTCAATGCGCTGGTGGCGGGCTATATTTTCCGTGCCACCGGCCAGAATTGGGAGAAAACCCCACAAGGAACCGCCTTCGCTGAAACACGCCGACTTTATCGCTATCTTTGGGGCCTATATAGTCTCGGATTGGTTGTAGGCGGCATCATCGAGATTGGACTATATGTTTTTTCCACCGGCGAGATCATTGGCAGCAATCCGCATGAACGCTGGATGAATGGTATCACTCTTTTGCTGATCGGGATTCCGCTGTGGATGATTTGCTGGCAGACGATACAAAATTCGCTGGAACAACCCGAAGAGCAGCAATCGTACTTGCGCCTGGGCATTCTCTACACCCTAAGTCTGATCGGTGTTGGGGGCGTGGTCATCCCTCTGGGGCTAATCCTCAACACGTTATTCCGGGCGCTTTTCGGCGAAGCCTACACGCTGAGCGCATTCATGCAAGCGATTAGCGCGCCGCTTTCCAATCTGATTGCCTGGGGGAGCGTGTGGTTCTATTACGGACGCGCCCTGAAGGCAGATATTGCTACTCTTCCGGCAGCCCCGCGCCGGGCGAGTTTGCGCCGCGCCTACGCGTATGTGCTTTCATTCTTTGGGCTGGCAGCAGCGTTCATCGGCCTGCACATGCTGCTGACCTTCATCATTGATATCGTATTCGAAAGTTTGGTTATTGGGGAATTATCGCGCGAGCGTCTTGCAGCAGCTCTGGCTACGCTCTTGGTTGGCCTACCGTTGTGGGTGCAAAACTGGCTACATGTGCTGCGCGAAGCGGCGCAAGATGATGAAGCTGGGGATCATGCCCGGCGATCTATTGTCCGAAAAATTTATATCTATGTGCTGTTATTTGCCAGCGTGATTGGTTTAATGGCTACGGGCGGCAGTTTGGTCTTCGAGTTGCTAAAGGCATTGCTAGGCGAATCGGTTTATGGCTTAGTACGCACAGTGTTGACGCTGATGGAGTTATTACTACTCTTTGCAGGCGTATTGGTATATCACTGGATGATACTGCGTAAAGATATGCGCCTGGCTGAGAGAAGTCTGGCCGAGCGCCACGCTCAATTCCCGGTTTTGATTGTGACCGATGAAAGCAGCGATATTCCGCAGCAAATTGAGTTAGCCTTGCAACGCAATATGCCCGCGTTGCCCGTAGCAGTATTCTCAACAGAAGACGGTGCTCCAGAAGCCGCGTTCACCGCGGCGGCGGTGATTTTGCCCGCTCATTTAAGCGTTACACCCCCGGAAGCATTGCGGTTGTGGCTACATGAGTTTCAAGGTGGGCGTCTGGTGCTGCCTACCCCAACCGATAAGTGGTATTTCGTAATGGGCAGCGGGCAAGAGCGCTCGCAGGTTATTCAACAAACGGTTAAAGTCATTCGTCATTTGGCCGAAGGCGAAGAAATTCCCCTGATGCGTGATCACTCTGTTGGTCGAATTGTCCTTTACGTGGTGGGTGGATTATTCGCTCTACAGGTGCTCGTAGGTTTATTGGGGTTTTTGCTATCTTTCTAGCACATTCGAAAGCAATTACAAACCCCATCCCATCTTCCCCATTGGAAGGGGGGAAAATTCAAAAAAACTGTATTCGTCAGAAGGATGACAAGCCGTATTGTCATTCTGAGCGCCGCGTTTCAGGGGAGGGGCGGGGGGCAGAAATTCGCGTCTGAAAATTGGATGTACGAAAAAATTAGATTTGAGGGAAAATTTCGCGAAGAACATCCTGAAATTCTTGCACCGAGAAGGGTTTTTGCAACCATGCAATATCATTGCGTGCCAGTAAATCGTGTGATTTTCCTTCCAGCGGATGCCCGGAAATGAAGACCATTATCATATTCGGGCGATGCTGTTTAACATGCTCAAATAACTCTACTCCCCCCATACGCGGCATAACCACATCGCTGATAATTAGCTCGATTGTTTGATGAGATTTTTCCAGTGTTTCAATGGCATCCATACCGTTGAAAGCGGCCAGCACAATAAAGTTACACGCTTCAAGCATGGCTTGCACCGCCGAGCGAGTGGCAGCATCATCTTCAACCAGTAAAACAACTTTACCTTTGCCATCAAAAATCGGGGCTGTAGTATCAGAAACAGTTTCTTCAACCGTGTTGATCATTTGTGGCAAGAAAATGTGAAAAGCTGTGCCGCGGTTGATCTGGCTGGTAACATCAATATACCCGCCATGTTGCTTCACAATACCATATACCTGTGCTAAACCCAACCCGGTGCCTTTGCCAACATCTTTTGTGGTAAAGAATGGTTCAAAAATATGGGGTAAATCTTTTTGTGGGATGCCTGCGCCGCTATCACTAATGGATAAGCGAATCCAGTTCCCAGGGGGCGGATAACTTGAAATGGGTTGTTCGGCTAAATTATTGTGAAGCTGATCCAGTTCGAAGCGCAGTGTGCCGCCATCAGGCATGGCATCGCGGGCGTTGACGGCCAGATTCATCAAAACTTGCTGTAGTCGTGTGGGGTCTGCATATACGGTGTAATCGCCGGGTTCATAAACCAATGTTGTTTGAACGGTCTCAGGGAGCATCCGGTTGAGCAATTTTTCAATCTCTTTGAGGAATGGCAGCAACTCAATTTCAGTTTGCTCCATCACGGAGCGGCGGCTGAAATCCAAAATCTGGCGAATCAGACTGGAGGCGCGTTGTACTTGCTGTTGGATAATGCCCAGGTGTTCGCGGCTGTTTGCCGTAAGCGATTTGTCTGTGCGTAGCAAATCGGCGTAGATGACGATAGCCGCCATGATGTTGTTAAAATCATGAGCGATACCAGCCGCCAGCTGACCAACCGTTGCCAGCCGCTCTTGCATGTGGATGCGCTCCTGAATTTCGCGCTCTCGGGTGACGTCGCGAATAATGAGCAAATGTTCTTTAGTATTGCCACCAAGTACCGAGCGAGCCTGTGCCTCAAAACGTTTTGAGGCTGTTTCATTAGTGGCAATTTCGTAGGGTAATAATGCATCTTGATGACTGAGCAATGTTTCGATAGGGTAAGGACCGACTTGCTTGATTTCGCCTTCGGTTTGTTCTGGAGCCAAAAGTGATAGATATTCTTGCCCCAACGTATTTGTGCTGAGTACACAATTTTCTTCGTTGAAGAGAACCACCCCAATGGGTAATTCTTTGATGATACTTTCTAATCGGTACTGTTGTGCCCCTAAACGATCCACCAGCCGGTTGATTTCCTGGTAGCGGCTGGCGTTGCTATAAGCCAACGCAATTTGTTGGCCTATTGCATCCAGCAAATTGAGGTGGTCTTCTGTGAATGCATTAACTTTATAATGATGAACAGAGAGTGTCCCGATAATTTTATTGCCATCAAATATGGGCGCTGAAATTGCAGAGCGTATTTTCTTATCCCTACTGGAAATATTTAGCCAGCGCATATCCTTTCTTACATCCTGTACAATGGCGGGTTTGCGCTTGCGTGCTACCCACCCGGCCAGGCCTTTTCCCAGTGGCATGGCGTGTTTTTCATCAATTAGTTTGTTTTGTTGGTGATTGTAGATGGCAATAGGCGAAAGCGTTTCTGTACTTTTATCATAATACAGCGCCAGGCTTTCATCGCCATCCATAGCCTGGCAAGTTCGTATGACAGCCTGCTCCATAATATCGTCGGGATCAAGGCTGAGTGAGAGTACCTTGCCAATCTCGTAGAGTAGCGAAAGGCGTCGACGTTCGATATCGAGTTCTTCGGCGCGCTTGTCGATGGTTTCGAACAGGTTAGCATTGTCGATGGCAATGGCAGCCTGATTGGTTAGCGTTTCGAGGAATTTTTTCTGTTCTTCGCTGAACGCGTTGAGTGAAAATGATTGAATCGATAGCGCGCCAAGCACGCGGTCTTTTACAATCAGCGGAATTCCCAGCCAGCTATGCGTTTTTTGTTGGTTTTGATAAAAAGGGATGGGTGTATCGGGTAATTTGTCTTGGGTAATGTCGTTCAGGTGCAAAGGTTTTCGATTACGGATAACCCATCCGGTGAGGCCGCCTGTGCCGATTGCAAAATGTTGGTGAAGCAGGCTTTCCATGACGGTGCCATCTTCTACTGCGAAGCGGATATGAAATTCTCCGTCTAACTCATCGTAAATTGCCACCAGAAAGGTATCGGGCTTGAGGAATTGATCCACTTGTTCGTAAAGGCGTTGGAGCAAGATATTTTCATCCAACTCACTTGAAGTTGCCAACGCTGTATCGTATAAAACAGAAAGTTCATGTGCCCTGCGCTGCACTTCGCTAAACAGGTTTGCCTTATCGATGGCAACCGCCAATTGGTCGGCCATAATTTGCAGCATTTGAACATCTTCATCATCGAAGGCTGCCTCCTGCTGGCTTTGTACATCGAGAACGCCAATCACATGGCCTTCTACGATTAGCGGTAGCGCCATTTCTGAGCGAGTTTCAGGGAGCATGGGCTGCTTGAAGTGGATGGCATCTTCGCCTACGTCTAATGCAATCCGTGGCTTTCCCGTACCGGCGACATGCCCAACAATACCTACTTTGCCAACTGCCAGTTTATGCCCCTGTTCAAGCATCTTGCGACCGGCTTCGCCCGGTGCCGCAGCCAGGTGAGCGTATTTATTTTGAGCATCAATCAAGAAAATGCCAGCATGATAGAAGTCAAATCGTTCCTGAATTAACAAGGCAGAGTGGTTGAGTAATTCTTCTACGTCACGGGCGGCGGTGGCATCGCGCGCAATTTCGGCGGCTACACGTAGCTGCACTGCCCGGCGCTGGATAATTTCGCGTGACCGTTTGCGCTCGGTGATATCCAGCAAAGTGACAATGACAGCCTTTTGTCCCTGATAAATAATCGGGCCTGAAACAACTTCAACTTCGATGATTTCACCATCCAGGCGTACCACGCGTTGCTCTAGCGGTGGCAGGAATTTTTTCCAGGCAAGCATGGCGCGCTCGTGGACCATGGCTTTATCGTCGGGGTGTACAAAATCCAGGGGCGATAAGTTGATCACGTCTTTTAGTTCTTCAGCCCCAAGCAGTTTTTGGCAAGCCGGATTGATATATAAAATGCCCTCATTGCGATAAACCGCGGTGGCAACCGGCGTTTTTTCGATCAGAGTACGGTATTGAGCTTCACTTTCACGCAAAGCGGCATCGATATCTTTTTTGTCTTGTCTGCTTTTGGCTTCGCGCAATTCGCGCGTGATGGCAGGGACCAGGCGCGAGTAATTCCCTTTGACGAAATAGTCATTTGCGCCTGCGCGCATAGCTTCTACGGCGTTATCTTCCCCCATAGTTCCGGAGATCATCAATGCAGGCGTATCTGAAAAATTTTCTCCGATAAATTCCAGCGCGCTGATGCCCGAATAGCCGGGAATCGTGTAATCGACAAAAACCAGATCCCAGCGACGCTCATGGAGCGCTTGTTCAAAAGTTGTTTGTGTTTCTACACGCTGCCAGTTGACAGCATAACCACCGATTTCAATGGTATATACGAGCAATTCGGCATCGAATTCGGAATCTTCAAGTAGTAGCAGGGATAGATCTTTGTTCATTGCTCTGTGACCAGATTTTGAACCAAATACAGTTCACCGCGCTGGAAACCGCGCGTCAAATAATACTGGCGTGTGCCAACGGCTGAAATGACAGCCAGACGCTGGTAGCCTCGCTCCCGCGCGATTTTTGCAGCTTCTTCGAGTAGTTCTGTGCCCAGACCGCTGTGTTGGGCTGCGCCTTCATGCTCCTGACCCATACGCAACGATTGCCCGTAAATATGCACCTCACGGATGATAGCCGCGGTTTTTAGATCGCTCAGGCCGGTAGCAGGTGCATTGGTTTGGGGCAGGGAAAGCCTCAGGAATCCGGCCAGCTTGTCGTCCGGGGTTGTATAAGAGAGAAAATGCTCCTCGGCAAAATCGGCCTTGTAGATCAAATCATCCAGCCTCAGAGCCGCGCGTTGAACATCCTGCCCGCGCACTTCGCGGCAGCGCACACATTGACAAACCTCACCACGGCGTTTCAATTCCTGACGAACATCCATGCGCAAACTGGTGCGGCGGTTGCCCTCCACGACATTGGTGGAGGGAATATCGCGAATGATACGGTTGACGCGGCAATAGCGCGGGATGCTGGTTTTTATATCTGCAATTAACTTGATGAGTTCGTCGGTTTCGTAAGGGGTGTACTCGCCGCGCTGCCAGAATTCATATAACTCAGCGTTGGCGAGCAGTTGCGTAGGGTAAATTTTGAGTTCATCGGGGTTCAGGCCATCCCACAAATGTGCGAAATCTTCATAGTCCGATGCGGGTGTCGCGCCGAGCAGATTGGGCATCCAGTGAGCCACTATCTTGAAGCCCGCCGCGCGCAACAGTACAAAAGCCGCTCGCGCTTCAGCGGCTGTATGTCCGCGATGGTTGAGTTCCAGAATGCGGTCATCCATACTCTGCACGCCGATCTGAACTTTTGTGACCCCGAGCGCGCGCAGCCAGACCAATTCTTTGGGGGTGACGTGGTCGGGGCGTGTTTCTACTACCAAGCCAACATTGCGGTGCTCGGCAGTTTCGTTAAAGGTTTGCGCCTTTGCCAGGGAGTCAAAAGTGCGCTCGTTGAGCGCTTCAAAACAGCGCTTGATGAACCACTCTTGATAATCTTTGCGGTAGGAACTCCATGTGCCGCCCAGCACCAGTAACTCGATCTTGTCGGTGGGATGCCCTACGGCGTGCAGGGCTTCGATGCGCGCCGTCACCTGTTCGTAGGGGTCAAATTCGTGATGCAGGGCGCGCATTGCCCCCGGTTCGTCGGGCAAATAGCTCTTGGGCATGCGAATATCAGTAGGGCAAAAAATGCACTTGCCGGGGCAGGGGTAGGGCTTGGTTAGCACCGTTACCGTGGTTACGCCCGAAAGCGTGCGCATAGGCTTCAGGCGGATTTTTGCCAATAGACCAGGGTCTTTTTGCCATTCGCCGCGCGCTACCAGATCGCGGTATACAGCCACCAGCGCCGATTTATTCAAAAAACCTTCACCATCTGGTAGAGGGTTGCGTCGTAGCGCGTCAAGAACTTTATTGCCACTGCGAATATCTTCCAGGGCGCGGCGCGCTAAATTCCGCTTGTGTGGGGTGATTTCTCGGGCAGCATACCAGGCTTGATCGTTTTTATTCACGTTTTGTTATTTTTTGCCACAGAGTTCTCGGAGAAAACTCTGTACACTCTGTGGCTATTGGTATGATAAAGTATAATTTTAGAAAACAGCGCTTATGAACTCAGATATTATTCAAAAACTGCTTCAACTCAACCAGCAATTTTACCAGACCTTTGCCGAACAATTTTCGGCTACCCGCGGGCGTTTGCAGCCCGGCGTGCTGCGTGTGCTGGAAACGATATCATCTCAGGATACTATTCTGGATTTGGGTTGCGGAAACGGCGAATTAGGGCGCGAACTGGCCCGCAGAGGACACCAGGGCCAATATTTAGGCCTGGATTTCAGCCCCGAACTGCTGTCCGCGGCCCGCGCCGGGGTGCAGGAATTCCCCAACATTGCTTACGCTCAGGCAGATTTGGCCGACGTTAGTGCATGGGGAGTCGCACTGACCGACGGTACCCTTCAGCCCTCAATCTTCAACCGGATATTTTCCTTCGCCGCATTGCATCACATCCCCGGGCGCGAACAACACCTACAAATTTTGAGCCAGATTCATGCCTTACTAACCCCCGGTGGGCGATTCATCCACTCGAACTGGCAATTTCTCAACAGCCCGCGCCTGAAAGCGCGCATCCAGCCCTGGGAAATAGTTGGCCTGGATGATGCTCACCTGGACTCCGGCGACTACCTGCTCGATTGGCGGCGTGGCGGCTACGGCCTGCGCTATGTGCATCATTTCAGTGAGGAAGAGTTGCACGCTCTGGCCGTCGAAACTGGTTTCCAGGCGCTGGATTCATTCTACTCGGATGGGCAGGAGGGAAATTTGGGTTTATATCAGATATGGGAAAAAATTTCCCCAAAATAACCCATTTCCAGCAGTGCGCCCAAAACTTTCTCCGCTGCCCCGGTTTTGATAATGATCGCTGTAGGGCCAAGCGGATCGCCCAAATAGCGCGCCGCCCGCGATTGACGCAGTTTATCAAGAATTTCTGGGTCACGCACGCGCAGGATGACCGCTTCGCTGGTCCGAATTTCGCTGCCGTGAGCCTCCCAACGTTTCAACGCACGAATAATATTTGGCGGTACAGGCTGAGCGTTTTTCTGCAAAATTGCCAGTAGATGCCCAATTTGCAATCCCTGGCTGTGCGCCAGCGTTAACGAGTCAGTTGTTAATTGATAGCGAAACTCGTGGGCCGTCGACTCTTCCCAACGGCAAAAGCGGGCAATCTGATAACGAATGGCGCGCGGTGAGGCAAGAGGAACGCCCACGCGACCATCCGAGCGCAAGTGGATGGTTTCGATTTCGGGCGGCAATCCCTTGGGGGGCGTACCTGCCAATAAGGCAGGCCACCAACTCGAAAGGCGGAAGGCGCTCCCGCTCAGGGTGGGCGCGTCCGCTTCGGGGGTGGCGATATCCACAAATCCCAGCCAATGCAGCGGCCCACAAATCATATAGCGGATCAGCGCGCCATCGACATCATCCCAATGCTCGAAACCGCGTAAGAATTCGTTGCTGTTCACGTCCCGCAGGTACCACGAATCATAATCCCCCGCCGGGCGCTGAAAATCGGGATTTTGCTGCTTGATGTCGGCGATGAAGGCCGAAAGGCTCCACCAGATTTGCGGCGGCAATTTTTGCAATTGGCGCATAATGAACTGGCGGGCAGCCAGGGGATCGTTTTGCCAGTTGCCTTCGGCTTGCAGGTGAGGTATCAGGCGCAGATCATTGTGCGTGGCGCTGAACAGCCAATCTTGAGCCAGTTGTGACAGCGCTGCGCTGCGGCTGGCTTCGAGATGGGCGCGGGCGCGCTCCAGATCGGGCTGGCTGTCCGGAGTCAGGATTTTTGCGCTGGTGAGCAGGGATTTAAGGAAGGTTTCGATTTCAGCAGGCAGGCCGATATTTTCGCGCCCCAGGCGTTGGGCGGCCAGTAATGTGCAGGCTTGTTCGAGAAGTTGATCGCTGATTGAAATGGGGTTAGCGCGTTCGCTGGGTGTAGCGGCACGTCCGGGCGTGGGATTGGTATTTGGGGGCGCGGCGGGGATCAGCGGCAGCAAGTCGTCAGGGATGTACGCAAATTCTTCGTTGCCGCGCGGGGTTTCGAAGAAGGCGCGTGCCACCAATGCGCGATACCAGAGCATTTCAGCCGCCGAGATCGAGTTTTGGTCGGGCCGCAGACGGTCGCGGCGGCCGCTGCCCATTTCGCGTACTTTGCCGCATAGACGCGTGAATTGTACCCACGGCAGGCGTCCCCCCGCGGCGATAATTTGTTGCAGCGCGGCGCGGGCTTCATCCGGCAGGGCATGAATGACTTCAGCAGCCAGTTCTGGATTTTTGATTTGTTGGCAAATCTCGAGGATGGCAGAATCGGCATCAGGCGCGGCGAGTTCCACGCCCCAGCGCTCGGCGATCATGCGCAGGTGTCCCAGGTCGTGGCGTTGCAGGCTGTGAGCAAGATCAGGCATAGTGATGGGTCAGGGATTAACGCAAAGACGCCAGGCAGCAGAAGCGCAAGGGATGAGCATAAAGTGCTTTGCGACCTGGCTTCTTCGCGCCTATGCGTTAAAGATTACGAATTGGAACCAGCCGCGCGATTATACGACAACTTCAATTGCCCCTGGCACAATTTCAATATCCAGTTGGCGCACATCGGTACCAAATCCGGCGAAGATTTCACCATCAATATGGATATTGAGCGGGCGATCAGAGATGATCTTGGCTTGTTTCAAGGTTTCGAGGCGCACCTGCTTGAAATTTCCGTGCGTGCCATTCATCACTTCGGGCAGCAGGCGAAACATCATTGGGCGGGAAACTTTGGAGATGGCGACATAATTGAGCAAACCGTCGTTGTTGATTGAGTCGGGCGCAACCATAAAGCCGCCCCCCTCGCGCGGCCCGTTACAGATTCCTAGCATCAGAATATCATCTTCCCATTCTTGTTGGTCGCTATGGAACTGGATACGTGCAGCATCATGGTTGAGAATAATTGTTTGCACCACCGCAGTAAAATAGACGATAAATCCGCGCAAGAAAGCAGGCAGTGTGCGCGAGCGGATGGTAACGGTGGCGTTGAAGCCCGCCCCCAGCGTATTATCAATATATTCGCGACGACCGTGTTCATCCGTCACCACAGCTAAATCTGTACGGCGCGGCGTCCCGGTGAAAATTTGGCGCAGCGCCAGGGCCGGGTTATCCTGCATCCCAACGGCATGGGCAAAATCGTTGCCCGACCCCATCGGAACTACCCCAATGAGCGGACGTTTTTCAGCAGGCACACGCATTACGCCATTGATAACTTCGTGAATCGTGCCATCGCCGCCTACGCTGATAATCAGTTCGTAGCCTTCCAGCGCGGCCTGTTCGGCCAATTTAACAGCATGTGTGGGGTAGACGGTTCCGGCCCAATCGGCGCCGCCGAATTCTTCAACGATGGGGCGCAAATCCGAGGCCTGCCGCCAGGCGTTGCCGCGGTCGGCGTTAGGGTTGAGAATGATCTTCGTTTTATAGGGTGGCATAGGAAGCTCCATTAAGGGTACTTCTCCTTTAACCCCGCAACTGGCAAAACGATTTGTCCTTCCGCAGAATCGCCATATATAGAAATCTGTTCGGGGTGCGCAATAAATAGCCAGGCGGTGAAAGCAGCCATCAGGGCATCCAGTTCGCTGGCCTGATAGAGGCCTTCCAGAGGGAGCACGCCTTGTTTCAGACGATAACGTGTGATCTCCTCAAAAACGCGCATCGGGTCGTCAATCTCTAAACCACCATCGTACAGGATCAACTGGCGTTGCACGCGCCCTTCCAAAGATGTTTTGGGAAACGGTTTTTTCTCGATCAAGACTGTGTAAGCTGCCTCGGGATGGACTTCCATATATTGGCGTTGCGCGTCGGATGCGCCAAAATTCTGATACCCGGCAGCGGTGAGACGGTTGCACAGCTCAAAGCTGGTTTGCATCCACGAGGGGCATGAATCTGCCTTTGCGGGGGTGCGCGTCACGCGCAAATTATGTTGGCGCATCAAATATTCGGCCACACGATAATTCGTCCAACGCCCTGGGGAGGGCGCCGGCTCGAGAGCCTGGCGTACAGCTTCGAGCTTCATTCGCCCCAGATTGGGGCGCAGCGGCCCGCAAATCGCCGCGATGGCGCGTTCCTGCCCATTAGCAAAGGCAAGAACAGCCCCCAGATTTCCCTGATCCAAAGTGATGACCTTTTGCTCGAAATCCAGCGCGGCATAAACCAATGACCGTGTGGGCGCTTTGGGGACGATTCCAATGAAAGTTGTTGCGTTTTGCATGGCTTGCTCCCGTTGAATGGTAGGCCGTTTCGAGTGTAGCGTAAAACCAAAGAGAAGGCAATAGCGGCGAAAATTTTCAGCGAATTATTTATTGTGCAGTTTGGTTTTTATGGTATGATTGCGCCCAAATCTAACCAGTAGACGAGTTTGCGCATAGTTGTTAGCGCCTCGAAAAATTATTGGGTTTTTGAGGAAGTATGGAAGATAAAATTACGATTATTGAAGGCCCAACGCCTACATTCGAACTGATCCCGGATATTTGGGTACACGGCCTTGTCGAAGGCGCATTGCAAGCGGACGTTGTCGCGACCCGGTTGCGTACATTCAATGGGCAGGAATTGGTTGACCGCTGTTCACGTGCCTGGGATAAGACACAAAATATTTACCTGGAATATAAAACCCCTGAAGGGCTGCCCGATGAAGTGCCGATAATAGCTGCACGCAATTTTACAACCGACGATGGGGATATGCTGCTGTTGTGGGTGCGCTTCCCCGATGACAGTCTCGAAGTGGGCATCGAATATGATGACGACGACTTCGAGGATGATGACGACGAAGACGATTTTTTCTTCGATGACGAAGCGTACTAAGATCGAACCCTGAACAGATTAATGAGACCCGGCTTTATTGCAAAGCCGGGTTTTCGATAAATTGCAGTATTTGCTCAGGTTTGTCCCCGCGAGAAGCCGAGCAAGTATAATCGGAGAGCATATGGAAGAATCGAAGACAGTATTACGAGAGTTTGAAGACGGTGTGCTGCGGCTGACGCTTAATCGGCCTGCGCTTGCGAATGCATATAATCACGAAATGAATATGGCCTTGCAGAAGGCGCTGCGGGATGCCGCTCGCGATGCGGCTGTGCGCAGTGTTTTGCTAACAGGGGCAGGCGCGGCCTTCAGCTCCGGGCAAGATTTGGGCGAAATGAAACAAGCTCAAGGGAAAATATCGTATCGTCAGCATTTACAGCAAACCTATAACCCGTTGATTTTGCAATTACGACAAATTGAAAAGCCAATTGTCGCTGCCCTGCACGGGGCCGTCGCCGGGGCGGCATTGGGCATAGCTCTGGCATGTGATCTGCGCATTGCTGCTGAAGGGACACAATTTACAGTGGGATTCCTGGGGATTGGTCTTGCCCCCGATTCGGGTGTCTCGCTATTACTTCCGGCGGTCGTTGGTTTGGGGATCGCGAGTGAGTTGACGTTTACCAATAAAATCTTTGATGCGCGCCAGGCTCTGGGGTGGAATCTGGTAAACCGCGTGGTGCCAGCCGAAGAACTGCCTGCGCAAAGCATGGCACTGGCGCGAGAATTGGCGCAGGGGCCGCAGCAAATCATTGGCCTGACCAAGCGCGCGTTCAACCAGGCCGTCTTCCCGAATCTGGAATCCGTTCTCGACTACGAAGCCCATATTCAGGCAATTGCGCAGCATAGCGCGGATCACCAGGAGGGCGTTCAGGCTTTTTTGGAAAAACGCAAGCCAAATTTCACTCGGTAATTCTCTACCATATATTTGACATTTGGATATACAAATTTGCATTCCTGATCCAAAATAACCGCAGATCAACACAGATACACGCCGATGAAAAAGCAAAAAAATCGGCGTGTATGCGTGCCCTTGAGGGTATCGGTGTTTACGGGTTATTCTTTTTTGCGAAACCGCGGCAGCAGTATCGAGACTTGCTTTTGATATGTAGCATAGGCCTCGCCGAATTCATGCCGCAGACGGCGTTCTTCAAAGTGTGCTCCCACAACCAGATACATGGACAGGATGATTGCCAGTGTGAGGCTGTTACGCGTCATAATCGGGGTAAGCCAGATAAACAACAACCCGCCTGTGTAGAGTGGGTGGCGTACCCACTGATATAATCCCGAGATTACCAGTTCTGGCCGGTTGTGAGGGCTGGGTGGTGAGAAAATTTGCCGTAAACCAATAAAATCGAGCGCATCGGCCTGCCAGATTCCCAGGATAATGACCAAAATCCCAATAAGCTGCCCCACGCCCGTGAATATTGCCCAGGGCAACGGAATGGAATAAAGCGTCTGGTCTGGCAGCGTTGCCATCAACCACATGATGGGCAGGAAAGAAACCCCTGCAAAGATGTTATACGTCAGGCGATACCAACGTTCCGCGAAAGGGCCAAGCCACTGACGGGCACGCGCTTTGGCGGTCAGCGTTGCGGTTAGGGAGTGAATTACCGCGTAAAGGAGTGCGGACAGGATTAGCGTCAGGGTTGGGGGCATATTATTCGTTTACCAGTTGAGTGCATGAATGGAGATCAAATTTTTCAAGATCAAACTCTGCCAGAATGTCTGGAAGGGCTGGGCTGTCAATTCCCGTTGGGTTGGGGGGCAACGAAAAAGGCTGATTGTTTTGCGTATCTCTTTGGGCGTTGGCGCGTGCTAATTCCAGCCAGCAACTCAGGGTCAGGTTTGTGCCCGGCCAATGCGCTGGGTCGCTGACATCAAGAAAAGTAGTCAGCGTTTGGGTTTGGGGGAGTTCAGCTTTATTCCCCAGCATCAGAATTCGAATAAAATCCACCCGCGTTTGCGTGAGCGCCATACCATAATCGGCTTCAATTTCTTCAACGACTTGATCAATTTGGGCTGAATATTCGTTTGCGCGTTGCGGGGTGTCATCTTTAAACTCGGAGCTGCCCCAAGCGAATACCCACGTCGATTGAATGGCAATTCCTGACTCATATTCGGTGGGATCATAAACCCAGATATGCAGGGGATTGCCTGAATGGAACATATGCCAGGGTTGAACGATGCCAGGCAGCGTGGCGGTGATATCCACGATTTTATAGGTGTTTTTGAGTTCAAAGAAATGCAGCGCAACTTCACCGTATTCCGGGCAATCTTGAGCGCAGTATTGATAGGCAACCGCGAATTCGGGCAACCCATTCTGGTTGATGTCGCTCCATTGACCGTTGAACCCCAGCATCGTGCGGGTTTCGGGGCTGAGTTCGGTTTCTCCAATCAGATGTTCAGGCGGCGCATCCCAATTGACGGCTTCGCAGCTAACTGGAAAGGTGTAGCCGCTGCCCGCGGGGTAGCTCGGCGCGGTGAAATAGCGTAATAACTCGTTGTTGTTTGGCTCGTAACGCGTGAAAGCCAACCGACAAATTGCTGCGCTTGGATCAAGCTCGGTATTGCTGAATAGATACGCGGAATAGATATAGTCCTTTGGCCCAATGGTCGATGACGCGGCAATTAACGTATAGCCGCGGTTTTGCAGATCGGTGGAGAAACTATCCTCCTTGAGGGGCGCAGCGGTGGGCAAGGGTACTGTGGGCGCGGTTGTCGGGCTGTTGTTTTCTCCGGCGGTATCCGGTGTTTGTGTGTTGGCGCTGGCTGGCTGCATTGTGGATGCAGGCAATACATTCGCTTCGGTCAGAGCTGCATTTAGAGTCGCGCGGGCATCGGGTTTTTCACTCGTGGGGAGATTGCAGGCCAATGTAGCGCTGATTAACATCACCAGGGGGAGCAGCAACAAACGGAGGACCAAAAATCTGTTTTTAACCACAGAGCGCACAGAGAAAAAAGAGAATTCTGGAGTGCAATTTTCGTGGGATGGTAATTTAATCATGAGTCTCAGCCTGAAATGCTTTTATACGCTGTTGGGCAATTTCTTTGTAAGCGCTATCAATCTCGTAGCCTATATAGTGCCGCCCGCTTTCTATGGCTGCCAGTGCGGTTGTGCCGCTGCCCATGAAGGGGTCTAGCACAATATCGCCCGCGAAGGTATATAGCTCAATCAGGCGACGGGGCAGTTCAATGGGAAAGGGAGCCGGATGTCCGATGCGGGCTGCAGATTCAGTGGAAAATTGCCATACACTCTTGGTGCATTCCAGAAATTCATCGCGTTCAATGGTTGCTTCTCGCCCCTGGCTTTCTCGTTTAAAGCGCCCCTTTGAGAATATCAGAATATACTCATGTACATCGCGCAGTGCGGGATTACTGGCTGAGAGCCAACTTCCCCAAGCGGTGGATGATCCTGCACTGGAGCCTTTATCCCAAATAATTTCGCCGCGCATTAAATAGCCAATCTCGATCATGATTTGGGCGATGAAGCCGTTCAGAGGGATATAGGGCTTGCGCCCCAGATTGGCAATATTGATGCAGGCGCGCCCCCCAGGGACAAGTACCCGCCAGGTTTCGCGAAAAACAGCTTCGAGCAAAGTTAGATACTCTCCCAATGTCAGATCATCATCATATTCTTTGCGCGCATTATACGGGGGAGATGTCACCATCAGGTGCAGGCAGCTATCTGGCAGTTGCGACATCTGTTCGCTGCTGGTGGTGAAAATCTGGCTCAAATTTTCCGAGGGGATAGGGGTTTCAACGTAAGGCGTGGATGTATCTTCCTCGATCTGGTGGGCATACAGGCGGCTGCTGTAGAAATGGCTTGAATCATGGCTGATTTTCCCGCGCGTGCCGAAAGCAGAAGTTTGCGTAGCGCGTTCGGAGTTCATTTTATTTCTCCAGGTCAATTAGCGCAAAATTATCCGGGGCTGAGCGGCGTTCTTTTTCGGCTTGTTCGGAGCGCCAGAGTAATTGCCCGCTGAGTAAGGCCACAGCAAAAATAAACAGTTGCCGCGGGGTGACGGTTTCTCCCGAGACGATCACCTCACGTGGGGTTTTGAGTAGAAAACAGCGCTGGCGAATTGAATCATCGGCAAATTTATTGATTTCAAATTCATTTAGCATAATTCTGCGGATTTCCATAATTTGAAGGAGATCGTTGAATTCGTTCGGCGCGATCAACCCCAGCGCGTAGGCCGCCCGAATTCGGGCGTCGAAATGGCTCAATGCTCCACTGGAATTCAATAATTCTGCGGTATTTTTTGTATCGGGAACAAAATAACTTGCCAAGAGTCGTCCCAGATAATTTTGCAGGTAGGTTGTGCCTAATATCGCAGCCGAGCGGTCGCTATTATGTTTAAATTCGCCAATTATTTTTTGCCAGTTTTTTGGTTTTTGTGTGTTATTTTGCATATATTGCTCCTGATTGCAGGCTCAAATTGACCACATTTTCCGTATGATATTGTTCCATATTCTCGTTGGACTGCGGATGTTTGCTTAGCTTTTCTCTGGAAACTTGAATGCGTTGACTTCGTTATACCGGAAGCAATTGATGATGTGATCGTTGACCATCCCCACGGCTTGCATGAAAGCATAACAGATCGTAGGGCCGACGAAACTGAAGCCGCGCTGTTTGAGCGCCTGACTCATGGCTTGCGACGCGGGAGTTTGGGCGGGGATTTGCTCGAGTGAGGCCCATTTGTTCACGATGGGAGTTCCGCCAACAAATGTCCAGAGAAATTCACTGAACGAACCGAGGTCTGCCTGAATTTGAAGGCACGCATTTGCATTTTTGATGGCAGCATTGATCTTCTGGCGATTGCGCACAATGCCAGGATTTGCCATTAATTCAGCAAATTTTTCATCATCATAGCGAGCGATTTTTTCGGGGTCAAAGTTGTCGAAAGCGTGATAATAATTTTCGCGCTTGCGAAGAATGGTGATCCAACTCAGGCCAGCCTGTGCGCCATCCAGAATCAACTTGGCGAAGAGTTGCTGGTCATCATAGACGGGCACGCCCCACTCTTCATCATGATAGGCCACATACAGTGGATCATCTCCCGGCCAGGAACAGCGATGAAGCGTGTGTTGGCTCATTTTTTCTTGGGATAAAGCCGTTTGGCTTCGCAGAGATTTCTCTTGCGGCGAGCGACACGTCCGCAATTGGCGCACACAAATTCGCCGCTTCGCACTAAAGTTTTATATGCTTTAAATTCTTTTTTAATCACGCCTTGCTCTTTGAGTTTACAAAGAGTTTTGTCGGTCTTCATAGATTTACCTCATTTTTGAAAATTCTATATTGGTCAACAAGAGCTTGAACGTCAGGCGCCATTATACAACGAACCCGAAACGATTACATCCATCTCACCACACCCGCAACCCGTGCTGATCTAACGCAATCGGAATCATCCAAAAGTCAGGATGTGCCTGCGAAATAGCATCCAGCAGCCCGCGTTTGGCTGTTGGCTCCCCTGTGCAAAGCAGTGTCAGTGAGCCTCCATACCTGGGCATAGGGTGAAACGGCGATGTTGAAAATGCTGCCATATTTTGCGAACCAGGTATCCGTCCAGCCGCCGATATCGCAGATGCGGATAGGAGCCTGTGCATGAAGAGTGTAAAGCGGGGAATCTGGCATGATTACACGATCAATCGCAGTCCAATCACGACCAGCAGGGCTAAAACGATCTTGCGAAAAGTCTCCGCCTGGATGATTTTATCCAGACTGGTTCCGGCAAAAATGCCCGCGGCGATGGCAGGCAACGAGAGCCAGAAATACTGCAACACTTCGGGGGTCAGATTATGATTGAGGGCATGCCCGCTGAGAATGAAGGCGCTGGAAAATACGAAGAAGCCCTGAAGATTGCTTTTGAACTCGCCCGGCAACCAGCCGCGGCTGGCGCCATATAAAATCACTGGCGGGCCGGAGGTGTTATACGCGCCGCCGATCAGCCCGGCTAGAAAGCCAAAGACGTATCCCCAGGCGGGATGCGTCAGTTTTGGCAGGCGGATGTTCAGCAGGGCGTAGAGCGCGTATCCGCTAATCACCAGCCCCAAAATTCGCAGCACAATTTGCTCATCCACCAGGCGAAGATAGACGAAGCCGATCGGGATTCCCACCAGCGCGGCGGCGATCACCCGCCAGATGGCCTGCCAACGGAAGACATGCCGGTAATGGAAGAGCAGGTATACCTCCAGGGGGATAACCACCAGGGCGACCAGCGGCGCGGCGATATGGATGCCGAGAAAGGCGGGCAGCAAGGCCATCGCTACCAGCGCCGATCCAAAACCGGAGATACTCTGGGTGAATACGGCTAAAAAGATGATAATGGGAACGATCAATTCTTGAGGCATGAAGTATTTTTTGTGAGGAAAGCAGGGAGCCAGGAAAAAGCATTTCCTGTTTTTCGGGTTTCCTTTTTGCTTCGCGTTTATGTCCAATGCATCCACAGTAAAAGCTAAAACATCGGCGTACGCAGCGATGTGTTTTTAGGTGGGTTTTCCCAGTTTGTGTCCGGATTTGGTGTCAGATTTTTGGGTGGAAGGATACGAGAAAATATTGAAACTCCAATTTGATTTTAGTCGAAGAATCGAAATGTGATTGTATTGTACTCGCTCCTGAAGAATAAGATCGAATTAAATCAAAACACCGCTCAAAAGTTTTGAGCGGTGTTTGTGGGCAAATGAATACCTATGCTTTTTTCTTGAGCACGGGCAAGCCGTTTTTGCTTTCGGAAACTTCATAGCCAGCCGGAACTGCGTCTAACGCCCCTTCGGCTTTGACTTCTTTGGCGAAGTAATATAGAGTTCGTTCTTTGCCGGTCGATGTGGTGGAAGTCTTTCCATGTAGGAAATAGGTTTTTCCTTTTGAGTTGGTGAAACTGAAAGCCATAGTTTTCTCCTTTTTTGTGAAGGGAACAGCAAAACGATCAATAGATTTGATCAATTCTGAGTTTGGATAGAAATCACACCAAGTATATAGTACTCTTGCCGAATAATCAATGCGTAAAAATACGGAATTGGAGTGGATATATCGGAAAATTTAATCGTCTTCGTAGCTTTGTCCCTGTGCGAAACCTATTCCCATGACAAAGCCGCGTGCCCGCTCGGTGAGGGGATAGCCTTCGGTAAGTGTTTGCCAGAATTCGGGGCTGTGATCGGCGTGTAGGCGGTGGACGAGTTCGTGCGCGATGACTGAGTCGATGACCCACTGCGGCCAGTCTTTGATCTTATCGCTGATGCGGATATGCCCATCAGTGGCGCCGCCGTTGGTGCAACTTCCCAGACGGGTATTCATATTATTCACCCAGCGAATCGCTCGCCATTGGATATGCCCGCCGAAGCATTTTTTATTGAGATATTCGGCGCGCTCCTGAAGCTCGGCATCTGTGCGCCGTTCGGCTAGCTTTTCCTGTTTTTCTAGACGCCTCGTAATTTGTTTGAGTATCTGCTCAAGTTGAGTTTTGCGTAAATGATATGGCACGCGCAACAAGATGGAGCCATCGGGTTGCGGTTGCCAGCGCGAAGATTTCTTCAGACGTTTGTCGCGCCGCACGATAACAGGTACCGGCTGCCCGTTTTTATCTTGAATCGTGTATTTTTTTTCGGACATTGCATAACCGCTGAGTTTGCAGAGAACGCTGAGTGGAGAGAAAAACAAATCTCTGTACTCTTTGCGTTGTCCGCGGTTTGCTTTACTCTTTCCCAAAGCCGGGCAATTCCATCGTTTGATCGCCGACTTTAACAATATGATAGGGCATCCAGGCGATACCAAAGAGTTCGAGCAGAATATCTTTTTTGTAGGGACGCACGGGGATTTCGGTCAGCGCGTTGGCGAGGTCGCCCCATTTGGTGTTAATTTCCTGGGTTGCGTTTTCTTGCTCGTGTTGCAAGGCAACAATTTGACGTTCGTATTCATCAATGGCTTCCAGCGATTCTTCCACGTCGGCTTTGGATTGCTCGGTCAGGCGGCGTTTGGTCAGCGAAGTCGAGAGTCGTTTGCGGCGGCGGCTGAGTAGGCTGAGCACGTTTTCGGCGTGTGTGCCGTATTCTTCCATACGACGGTCGCGCAATTCGGCCTCATCCTGCCGCAATTCACGTTCTTCACGTTTCAGGCGGTCTTGAATCGTTCCCAGTTTTTTAGTATAAGCATCTTCGATTTTCTTGATCTCTTCATCGCGTTTCTGGCGGGCGGCTTCAGCGCACTGGCGGCGGAATTCGGCTTGCGAGGCCTCCGGCCCGGCGAAGATGCCCAGAGTTTCGTTGGCGCGCACGCTGACCTCGCTGTTGTGATACATCCAGTCGCTGAAGTCTGTTTTCATAGCGCGCACGATTTTGCTATCGGAGAGCGGGGCTTCAATGGCGACGAAACGCGCCCCGGGGGCGGCATCGCGCTCCAGCGCGCGCGGGTCAAAGGGCGCAATCAGCCAGTCTTCCCAGCGGGCGGCCCCGCGGCGGTCGGGTTGCGTTACCAGGGCGGCGCGGCGAATTTCGTGGTCGAGATTGTATTTGCGTTGCATGAAACGTACGCTGGCTTGAGCGATCAGCGCCGGGCGGTAGAGCAGCCCCAGGGATTTAGCATCGCGCGGGAGTGTTTTTTCGGATGCTTTGGCAGCCTGGGAGAGTGTCAGGTTATGGGGCAGGAAAACTTCCTCGATGCCGGTTGGCGCGCCGGGGCGGGTGGATGAGCCAGGCGTGGCTGGGGGTTGGGTTGCAGCTTCGGGAGCAGGTGCCACCCCAGGAGGAGTCAGAATATCCTGTTGGGGAGCAGCAAGCGCCTCAGGCGGCAGACTTGCCCCGGCGAGTTGATTCAAATCCCCGATGCGCGTGCGCGTCAGCGGCCCGGCGAGATAGTTCATCGCCCAACGCGTCTGAAAGGCCTGAGGGTCTTTTTCGTGGATATTATGCAGCAAAAAGACGCGCTTATCGAGCGTCGAAATCAGTTTGTCGTAATGTTTGCGGTTCAGGCCGGGGGCGGCGCCTTGCAGGCCGTCGAGCAGGCGGTTTTTGTCGTTTTCGGTTTGCAGTTTGCCGATGAACCAGCTTCCGGCGTTGGAGAGGGCCTTGTAATCGAGGTCGGCGGGGTTCTGCGTGACGAGCATTTGTCCCACGCCGAAAGCGCGCCCCTGTTTGAGCATGCGCAGCATGAGCGGCTTGGAGGGCGGGTTAGCGACTGGCGGCATATAGCCGAAAATCTCGTCGAAGTAAACGATGGCGCGCAGGCCGCTGGTGCCGCTTTGAGCGCGCATCCAGGTTTCGACAGCGGCGTAAAGCAGGGCCACAAAGAACATGCGCTCGGCGTCATTGAGATGGGCGATGTAGAAGACACTGTGGCGCGGTTTTCCATCAGGTGTGTAGAGCAAGCTGGGGATGTCGAGCGGCTGGCCTTCGATCCAGGTTTGGAAGCTGGGCGCCGCCAGAATGTTATTGAGTGTCATGGCAAGCCCGAAACGCTCTTTTTGCGGGAAGAAGGTGTCAATGTCGAAAACCCCTAGTTTTGGGAAGGGTGGGTTTTGGGTCTGTAGAATCAACTCACCAAGGTCGAGGTTTTTGCCCTGGCTCCAGGCGGTTTCAAAGATGTTGCTGAGCAAGATGTGTTCGCGCGAACGCACCGGGTCGAGGTCGGTGATGCCAACCAGCCCGAGGATCGCCGTGACCGTTCCCGAAATTTTTTCGCGCAGCAATTCGCGGTTTTCCTCCCAGGGGATTTCGGGGGCGCGCAGCGATGCCAGTATACTGATGGGGATGCCCGCATCTGAGCCGGGGGTGTAAACGGCGAACTGGGCCGCATTCTTGAGCGCACGGATGCGCTCTGTGCTGAGACCCCATTCGCCGAGGCCTTTCTTCCAGGTTTCAGTGGTTTCGGCAGCGGCTTGCTCCACGTTCTGTCCGGCGCGGCGGGCTTCGTCGGGGTCAATCCAGGGCTGGAAGTCGGCAGGTAGCAGGTCGGGGAAGTGCAGCAGGGTGTTGGTGATATCGCCCTTGGGGTCAATCATCAGCGCGGGGATGCTCTGCAAAGCGGCTTCTTCGAGCAGATCAATGCACAAACCGGTTTTTCCCGATCCGGTCATGCCAACGACGACGGCGTGGGTGGTCAGGTCGGCGGGGTCGTAGAGCAGGGGTTTATTCTCGCCAGTGAGGCGTCCGAGGTAGAATTTGCCGTTGGTATTAAGCATACTATCTCCCAAAGTTTTTGTGAGGAAATTTTTTGTTTTGGTTCCATCTATCTCACCACAAAGGCAAGAAGACTCGAGGAATTACAGAAGTTTCTGTACTGGTCAATAGTAGTATGAACACATCTCACGCAAAGACGCAGAGCCGCAAAGCTGTTTTTCGCGCTTATTGCTTGGCGACTTGGCGCCTTTGCGTGAAAACGTTTGTGTTTACACTTCTCTTGATG
>JACKQG010002537.1_pt1 | contig 23718 bp, 21 predicted proteins | sample 8237621 | NCBI WGS metagenome assembly JACKQG01 (sample SAMN15677084, study PRJNA649215) | marine metagenome | biome: marine; feature: Black Sea; material: saline water; isolation source: suspended particulate matter (SPM) from the Black Sea western gyre | collected 2013-06-09/2013-06-10 | depth... | reverse complement strand
CCGGCTTTTCTCCGAGGGGTTGGGCCGCAGGATTCCGGCGTAAATGTCGCGAGTGACCCCCGCGCTGAGCGCGTGCAAATTGCTGTCGGCGGTGCTCATAGCCGCCGCCATGATTGCGATGATCACCAGCGTGGCCAGCAGCAGTCCCGCCGGGCCAAGCAGCTCCGGCAGGTGGCGCTTGAGCACGACGACCATGATTTGATCGAAGTCACGCGGCCCCGCGCCAACGTCAGGGTGGGGCAGGGGCTTGCCGCCCTTGGGCAAGCGCCCCGGCAGATCGGCTTCGCTGACGGTGACCGCTTGGCCATCGACCTGCACCTGGTAGTCGAAGGCACCGTCGGCACCTGGCTTGGCCACGGGATAAAGCACTTGGCCGCCCAAGCCGACCAGCATCACGCCAAACAGAAAACAGGCCGTCAGGCCAAGCGCGAAAATGACCGCGCTGCGCCGGAGCGCCTTGGCTGACTTGGCCGCGTAAAAGCGCATCCACTGCGCCGGTTGGATCATCGAGCCGAGCGCGCCGAAGATGCAGAGCGTGAACAGTTTTTCCGGAGTGAATGAGCCGGTGGTGCCGGGAACGGAAAGTGAGGTGCGCGGCAACTCACTGACCTTGTCGAAAAAAGCGGACGGCCCGCCGAGAGCGGCCACGGCGGCGGCACCGGCCAGCAGCATCCCGCCCATCAGCAGCGTGCCTTGCAGCGCATCGGTCCACGCAACGCTGCGCATACCGCCGATCATGATGTAAAGCATCGTCACGAGCGACAGCAGGCAGGCGCCGATCTCGAACGCGTGTTCGCCTCCGAAAAGCTGGCTCGAAATAATCCCGCCCGCTTGAATTTGGATGACGACGTACGGTACGGCGTACAAAAAACCGATCAACGCCACGAGGCACCGCAGCGCCACCGGGCTGCCGTAATGGCTGCAGATCAGGTCGGCCGGCGTGACGTGTCCGTGCGTGCGGCCCAGTTTGCGAATGCGATTGCCGAGGACGTAGATCGCCGCGCCGCTCAACGGGACGTTCAGCGCGAACAACGCGAACACGACCCCCTCCTTGTACACCATTCCCGGCGCGCCGAGCATCGCCGCCGAACTGAAAAACGTGGCCATGATCGTCAGCGACGAGACCAGCCAGCCTTGGCCGCGCCCGGCGAGGTAGTAATCCTCCTCGCCGGCCTGGCGTTTGCGGAAACCGTAGAGGCCGATCCCGAGCAAAAAAAGCAGATAGCCGGCGAGGCAGAAGTGCGGGAGCCAGCCAAGGTCAGTTGTCACGGCGGTCTCCATCAATCGTCGCTGGGTTTCCAGATGGTGAGGCAGGCCGTCACCACCACCGCAGCCTGCACGCCGTACCAAAACAACCCCCAAGCATAGATCACCGGCAGTCCGAGAAAGAGCAGGCTGTCGCGGGCGGCGCTTGGCTCGGGGTTGACCAGCCGCAGCCCCGGCCCCGGCCCCATCACCATCGCCAACGCGAACAGGAGGAACAATCCCAAGCCAAGCCGGCGACGGCGCTGGATCGGATTGGCAGCGGTGGGTTCCATGGTCGGCCGCATCATTCTAATCACCCGATCCGGGCTGTTGGGATTCGTAAAACCAGAAGCCTTCTTTCAAGTCTTCCAGTGCGTCATCGGAAATGACAACGTGAATCATGAACGACCGATGGTGTGTTTGACATCGTCCCAATCTTGGAGTCTGGCTTCGCCGGTTTCTACTCGCTCGCGGCGCTCGTCGAGCAAACGCCGATGCGCTTCCGGGATTTCAGCGTTATCAATCTGTTCCCGCAAGTCCAGCCAGATGGGTTCCATGATCTTGAGTTTCTCGGTGGCGGGAAGTTTTTTGACGTCAGCGACCGTCATGGTGAGTTCAGGATAAGTCTGAATTAAGTGTCATGCCAGCGCTAATTCCGGCTTGAACTTTCTGGATTGATTCAGCGTGAGGTCGCTTGGCCAAGCGCGGTTGTGATTGTTGTGATTAGTTGTTTCACTTCCCTGCAGCTTTCAATTCCGCGCCCGTTTTGGCTCCGTGTTTGCGGAGGAGGGTGGCGATCTCCGGTTTGCCCTTGGCCCAGTCAAGCGGGGTGTCGCCGTCGGTGTCTTTGGCATTGGCGTCCGCCTTGGCGGCGATGAGTGCGGCAACGATCTCGAGACGGCCCTTGTAGGCGGCACCGTGCAGGGGGGTCCATCCGTTTGCATCGCGAATCTCGGTGTCGGCGTCCGCGGCGAGGAGCAACCCGGCAATCTCCGTGTGGCCGTTGTACGCCGCCCGGTAGAGCGGCGTGCGCCCGAGGCCGTCCTTGCTGTTGACATCCGCGCCGCCGCCCAGGTGCCGCTTGACGGCCTCGACGTTGCCGTTTGCGGCGTCATCGGAGAGCGCACCAAGCTTGACGGCGGATTGGCCACCGTGACTGCGGAGGACAGCGGCCGCGTTCTCGTCCGCCAACTCCAGCGGGGTCAACCCGGCGGCGTTCTTGGCGTTCACGGCCGCGCCGTTGGCGATGAGCAGGTCGATCGTTTGCCCGTGTCCGCCCCGGGCGGCGCGGTGCAGAGGGGTCAGGCCTTCCGCGTCTTTTTCGTTGACCGTCGCGCCGTTGGCGAGGAGCAGGGCGGCGATGGCCCGGTGCCCGCCCGAGGCTGAGTGATGCAGCGGGGTGACGCCGTCGTTGTTTTTCGCATGGACATCCGCCCCGTTGGCAACAAGCAGGTTGGCGGCTGCGGTCTGGCCCGAGCGGGTGGCGTAGTGCAGCGGTGTGGCATTCCAGTTGTTTCGTAAGTTCACATCCGTGCCGGCGGCGTGGTGCTGCTCGATCGCGGCGGTGTCGCCCTTCCAGGCCGCTTGGTGGATCGAGACGCCCGGCGGTTCGACCGGTGGGGTGGCCGTCTGTTGGGGGGAGGTGGCACAACCCGCGAGCAGCCCGGCACCGATGAGTGTGATGATGAACGGATTCATGAATTCAGACCGGCGGACGATAGCCAACGCGTCGGGATCGTCCAACCCCAAACCGTGCCGGCGTGGCCAAGCGGGGCCAATTGCCTTGAGTCGCGCCCGGTCCGGCAGTAAGTTGCCCGTGTCAGGGCCCACGGAGTGCGGACTTACGAACCCCGCCAGGGCCGGAAGGCAGCAACGGCAGTTTGCTTCGTATTTGCCGTGGTCACCCTGGCGTTTTCGAATCCTCCAAACTTGCCCTTGGCCAAGCGCTGTTGCACGCTGCGCCCGTGAACCTGTCCCAGCTCTTTCGTACGGCGCTCGTGGCCTTGGCCGCACTCGGCTTGGCCAAGCCGGCCAGCACGGCCGCCGCCGACAAGCCAAACATCGTGATCATCCTCGTCGACGACCTCGGCTACGGTGATCTCTCCTGCTACGGCGCGAACGATCTCAAGTCGCCAAACATCGACTCGCTCATGGCCGACGGCGTGCGGTTCGATTCGTTTTACGCCAACTGCCCGGTCTGCAGTCCGACCCGCGCCGCGTTGTTGAGCGGCACCTACCCGGACATCGCCGGTGTGCCGGGGGTCATCCGCACTCACCCGCAAAACAATTGGGGATGGCTGTCACAGGACGTCACGCTTTTGCCGGAAGTTTTGAAGGATGCCGGGTACCACACGTCGCTCATCGGCAAATGGCATCTTGGTCTCGAAGAACCCAACACGCCCAACGGCCGCGGCTTCGATTATTTCAAAGGCTTCCTCTGCGACATGATCGATGACTACTATAAGCACCGACGCCACGGCATCAATTACTTTCGCGAAAACCGCCGGGAGATCGACCCGCCCGGCCACGCCACCGATCTCATCACCGAGTGGGGCGTCGACTACGTGAACAATCGCAAGGGCAAAGGCGAGCCGTTCTTCATGTACCTCGCCTACAACGCACCGCACACGCCAATTCAGCCGCCGCCGGATTGGCTCGAAAAAGTGAAGGCGCGCGAACCGGGCATCAGCGACCGGCGAGCCAAGTTGGTCGCGCTCATCGAGCATATGGATCACGGCATCGGCCAGGTGATCGACGCGCTGAAAAAGAACGGCCAATACGGGAACACGTTGACGATTTTCAGCAGTGACAATGGCGGACAGGTCAACGTCGGCGGCACGAACGGCCATCATCGCGGCGGCAAACAGGACATGTACGAGGGCGGCCTCAAAGTGCCAACCTGTGCCGTTTGGCCCGGAAAAATCATGCCCCGCACTCGCAGCCATCTCGTTGGGATCACAATGGACTTGTATCCGACCGTGTGCGATGCGGCCGGGGTGAAGGTGCCGGATTACGTCGAGGGCAAAAGCATTCTCCCCACGATGCTCGGCAAAAAACAGTCGTTCGACCGAGATCTTGTTTTCGTTCGACGCGAAGGCGGCCTGCGCTACAACGGGCAGGACTACCACGCCTTCCGCCGCGGCGACTGGAAGCTGGTGCACAACTCTCCGTTCGAACCTTATGAATTGTACAACCTGAAAACCGATCCGTTGGAATCGGAAAACCTCGCCAACTCCAACCGCAAAAAGTTCACCGAGTTGGCCACCGCACTGCGCCTTCACTATCAGCGCGCCGGTAAAACGCCGTGGCAAAAACCAGCCGAATAACCTCGCTTGGCCAAGCGAAAAAACACATATGAAACCACTGCTCTCTCTCGCCCTGTCGCTTGGCTTTGTTACGCTTGGCCAAGCGGCAGAAAACCAGCCCGGAGCCTTGGCAAAGCGCCAGAATGGCGTACCAAAAGGCAAGGTCGTTCAAGCCAAGTGGACGGACTCCAAACATTATCCCGGCACGGAACGCGACTACTGGGTTTACATCCCCGCGCAGAACGACGGCAAGCAACCGGCAAATCTTATGGTGTTTCAGGACGGCGGCGGCTTCGTGCGCGAGAACGGCCACACCCGTGTACCAATCGTTTTTGACAACTTGATTCATCGCGGAGAACTACCGATCACCGTGGGGTTGTTTGTGAATCCCGGCGTCGTCCCGCCCGCCGAACCCGGCAATCAACCCCGGCGCAATCGTGCCTTTGAGTACGACACGGTCGATGGCCAATATGCCAGTTTCCTCATCGACGAACTGCTGCCGCACGTCGTGAAAGAGCACGAATTAAAACTCACCGACAAACCCTCCGGTCGGGCGATTTGCGGGAACAGTTCGGGTGGAATTGCTGCGTTCACCGCTGCTTGGTTTCGGCCTGATTTTTTTGGTGGTGTGGTCAGTCATATCGGTAGTTTCACCAACATCCGCGGCGGCTACGTGTACCCCGCGTTAATCCGTAAAACGGAGAAGAAAAACATTCGCATCCTGTTGCAGGAGGGCCGGGGCGATCTCGACAACCTCCACGGACACTGGCCACTTTCGAATCAGCAGGTGGCCAAGGCGCTCGAGTTTAAGGGGTACGATTACAAAATGGTGTGGGGCGATGGAGGGCACAGCGGACGCCATGGCGGTGCGATATTCCCCGACTCCGCCAAGTGGATTTTCAGTAAACAGTCGCCCAAGAAAGCTCGGACCGAAAAAGCGGAGCCGGTTATCCCGGAATACGAGTTTTCGGCTGACTCAAAGCGTCAGGACGGTGTCCCTCGCGGTAAGGTCACCAAGCACATTCTCGAGAGTCGCGTTTTCGAAGGGACACGCCGTGAGTATTACGTTTACGTACCGGCTCAATACGATGGGAGTACACCATCGAGCGTGATGATTTTTCAAGACGGCCACGCCTACGTGAAGGAAGGCGGCGACGTGCGAGCACCGATCGTGTTTGACAACCTTATCCACAAAGGCGAGATGCCGGTGACCATCGGGATCTTCGTCAACCCCGGCCACAGAGGTGACGCATTCCCTGAAAATCGTTGGCGGGCAAACAATCGCAGCTACGAGTACGATTCGCTCGGAGACCAGTACACGCGCTTTCTCCTCGAGGAACTCCTCCCGGCTGTCGGCAAACATTACAACCTTTCAGACAAGGCTGAGGATCGTGCGATCTGTGGCGCGAGCAGCGGAGGTATCTGCGCCTTCACCGCCGCATGGGAACGCCCCGACGCATTCAGTAAGGTCTACAGCATGATCGGCAGCTTCACCAACATCCGGGGCGGCAACATTTATCCAAGCTGGATACGCAAGACTGCCCCCAAGCCGATCAAAGTCTTCCTTGAAGGCGGCGAAAATGACCTGAACAACTCACACGGCGACTGGCCGCTAGGCAATCTGCAAATGGCCGCCGCCCTCAAGCACATGAACTGGGACTACCGTTTCGTCTACGGCAAAGGCAAACACAACCTCCGCCACGGCGGCACCCTCCTCCCCGAAGCCCTCCGCTGGCTCTGGAACGGAGAGCAACAAAAGTGACTTGTTGAGAGGCGCAAACAAAAGTAGCTTTCGGACATGAGTACAGTTGAAGAGATCGAATCTGCGATTCAACGGTTGGACACAACAGACCAACAAAGAATCGCTTCTTGGATGGTCGAAAAACTTGAAGATCAAGCCGATTTAAAAATTGCGTTAGCATCATTGGCTGAACCCGGCGAAAACACACCTTGGGAAAAAGTGAAACAAGAGAATGGCTTATGCGATTGAACTGCGCCCACGAGCGAGACGAGCGTTTAGCAAACTTTCTCATGAAGCCAAAACTCGCGTTCAACTGGCAATCAACAAACTCGCCGACACGCCCCGACCGCCGGGATTCAAACAACTACGAGGCAACCCGTCATTACTAAGAATTCGCACCGGAAACTATCGAGTCATCTACCAAGTTTTTGATGATCGATTGGTGATCGTTGTGGTTGATCTCGGACACAGACAAGGAGCATACAAAAATTTATGAGACATTTTTTATTCGCAGGATTCATGGCATTGAGTGGTACGCTTATCGCCCAAGACATGCCGCTCTCGCAAGTGCTGATTCCCGGCGAGGATTGGCAACTTGTCTCGGCCCGAAACGGGTTTACCGATGCGCCGACAGCTGACGATCGGGGAAATTTTTATTTCTCGGATATGCGCAGCGAACACGGGTTGATGAAAATCATCCCTGCCATCAAGACGAGTTATTACCTCAAGGGAGCTACCGGCATCAGCGGTATGAAATTTGGCCCGGATGGCAAGCTCTACGCCTGTCGCGCCAAGGCCCGGGAGGTGGTCGTCATCGACCCGAAAACCAGTGAGATGACAGTGCTCGCAAAGAACGTTCGACCAAACGACCTCGTCGTCACGCACAAGGGCTATCTTTACTTCACCGAGACCCCAAAAAAACAGGTGACCTTCATCAACACCAAAACCGGCGAAATCAAAGTCGCCGACCAAGGCATCAACGGGCCGAACGGAATTTGTCTCTCCCCCGACCAAGGCACGCTCGTGGTTTCGGATTTCCGAGGTAAACACTGCTGGGCGTTTCGCATCGAACCGAATGGGGCGCTCAAATTCAAACAGCCATACATGACCATGCGCCGCAAACCGGATCCGACTAAGCGCGACATTCTTCCGCAATTCCAGCCGTCGTGCAAAGGCGACGGCATGATTACCGACGCCTACGGGCGCTACTACGTCGCGACGGAATTGGGTGTGCAGTATTTCGATCCTGCCGGTCGAATCAGCGGCGTGATTCCCGGCCCGCCGGGAATCAAAGGCATGACCAGCGTGGCCTTTGCCGGGCACAATTTGGAGTACCTTTACATCACCTGCTTCGATAAAATCTACCGGTTGAAAACCAAAACCCGAGGTATCCTCTACCAAAAAGGGCCGCAGAACTACCCGCCCAAGCTCAAGAAATAAGCCAAGCGCTTGGCCAAGCGGCATCGAAAGAAGGCCGACTGGTCATCGGCTTGAATTCTCGGCAGAATGACCGCGATGCTCAAGGGACTCTTTACCGCACTCACGCTGACTGTTTCTGTGACCGGCGTATTGGCGGCCAAGCCAAATGTCATTCTCGTGATGGCCGACGATCAGGGTTGGGGCCAGACTGGCTACCAAAACCATCCCGCACTCAAAACACCGCACCTCGATGCGATGGCAGCGAATGGCCTGCGATTCGACCGCTTCTACGCCGGCGGCCCGGTCTGCTCCCCCACTCGCGCGACGGTGCTGACCGGGCGCACCCACGACCGAACCGGGGTGTTCGATCACGGCTACGCCTTACGCCTACAGGAAAAGACGCTTGGCCAAGCGATGAAAAACGCCGGATACGCAACAGGACATTTCGGAAAGTGGCATCTCAATGGTCTGCGCGGGCCGGGCGCGCCCATCTTCAAGAAAGACACACACCACCCCGGGGTGTTCGGTTTCGACGAATGGCTGTCGGTCACGAATTTTTTTGATCGCAACCCGATCATGAGCCGCAACGGAAAAATCGAGGAACACGACGGCGACTCCTCCGAGATCATCGTCGACGAGGCACTCAAATTCATCCAATCCAAGACCGCCGCCCAGCAGCCTTTTTTCACCGTAATCTGGTATGGCACGCCGCATGACCCTTGGGTGGCGGATGATGCCGACAAAAAAGCGTTCACCCTATTGAGCGAAAAGGCGCAGGAACATTACGGTGAACTTGTCGCGATGGATCGCAGCATCGGCACCCTTCGTCAGGGATTACGCAAACTGGGTATCGCGAAAAATACGCTTGTGTGGTTTTGCAGCGACAACGGCGGACTGCCGCGATTTGACCCACCCACCACAGGCGGTCTCCGAGGGTTTAAGGGCTCGATGTATGAAGGAGGTCTGCGCGTGCCGGCGGTCATCGAGTGGCCGGCCGGCATTCCGGCATCTCGCATCACCCGATATCCCGCCGGGGCCGTGGATATGTTCCCCACCTTGGCCGAGGTAGCCGGACTCAAAAAGAACACCATGCTCAAACCGCAGGATGGGCAAAGCTTAGTTAAGCTGTTTTCAAAAGAGATCGGGCAGCGCAAAAAGCCGCTTACGTTTCGAAGCCGGGGCCGGTTGGCCGTGATCGATAATGACCATAAAATGATCGCCCAACCCGATGGCAACAAAACGCAGTACGAACTATACAACCTCAAACACGACCAAGCCGAACAAACCAACCTCGTTGAAAAGGAGCCCAAACTCGCCAAGCGATTGCGCCGCAAACTCAACGCTCTTGACACCTCCGTGACGGCAAGTGTTGAAGGCCATGATTACCCGGAGAAAAAAGTTGCCACACAACCGCCGCGAATTTTCTGGTGGGAGAGCGAAGCGTATCGCCCATACTTTTCCGAATGGATCAAACGCCCAGAATATGAGTCGCGACTGAAACGGTTCCTCGGCCAACAAGGGAAAAAGAATTAGCCATGACCTTGCGCATCCTTCTTCTGCTCGCCCTGAGCTGCGGCTGGGCCAAGGGCGAATCGCAAAAACCGAACGTGCTGTTCATCGTCATCGACGACATGAACGACGGCATCTCCCTGCTCGACCCCAAGTCGCCCATCAAGACCCCAAACCTCGAGCGCTTGGCCAAGCGCGGCACCCTCTTCACTAGAGCATACTGCATCTCTGCGGCCTGCAATCCGTCACGCGTCGCGACGCTCACCGGACTGCGCCCCAGCACCAGTGGCGTGTACCGAAACAACAGCGACTGGCGCAAGGCACTGCCCAAGCGCAAGACCATCATGCAGCAATTTCGTAGCGCCGGTTACGCCGTACGCGGAGCGGGAAAAATTTTTCATCACAAGCTCGAAGGGGCCTTTCACGACAACGCTTCATTCGACGATTTCCTCCCGATGGCGCCGCAAAACATGCCGGCAAAAAAACTCAACAACGCACCGGAATACGGGTCGCGGAATACCGACTGGGGCATCTGGCCGAAGGACGAAAAAGACACCATCGATTTCCGCACGACTGAGTACTGCATTCGCAACCTAAAAAACCCGCCCAAGAACAGGCCGATCTTTCTTGCGTGCGGCATCTTCAAACCGCACTCACCCTTTTTTGCGCCACCCAACTATCACGAAGCTCTTCCGCCGATCCCCAAACCGAAACGACTCGAGAACGACTGGAGCGACCTCCCCTCCGGCGCGCAAAACCTGATGAATCGCACGAAATGGTTCTGGCGTGGCATGAGCCAACTCGAGCGAAAAACTCCCGGCTCCTACGCGGCGTTCCTCGAGGCCTATGCCGCGTGCTGCCGTTTCGCTGACGCACAAGTGGGCCGACTACTCGACGCGCTGGATAACAGCCCCATCGCCAAGAACACGATCGTCGTACTTTGGTCCGACCACGGATTCCACCTCGGCGAAAAAGATCATATCGAAAAGTTCGCACTCTGGGAAAAAGCTAATCATGTCCCGTTCATCATCTCCGCTCCAGGTGTGGCGAAGCCCGGCTCCGTATGCGAAACGCCGGTTGATCTGACGGTGCTATATCCCACCCTCCTGGAATTATGCGGCATCCAAACAAGCGACAAATGCGACGGGCCAAGCGCCGTCCCGCTGCTCCGCGATCCCGGTGCTTTGTGGCCCTACCCGGCCATCAGCACGTACGGCAAGGGGAACCACACCATCCGAACCAAGCGCTGGCGCTACATCCGCTACGCCGACGGCTCGGAGGAGTTGTACAACCACGACTACGACCCAAATGAGTGGACAAATTTGGCGAAGCAACCCTCCATGGTGCCAACCCTTTCAAAACTCCGCGCCCGCATCGCGCTTGGCCAAGCGGCCGACGCCGTCTCAGACCTCCGCAGATAAGCCAGCTTGGATTCCTTTTTTAGTGGCAGCACCGTCGCGGTTCGCTACGCTGCAGCGCATGCGAGTTTCTACTCTATTTTTAATTGCCGCCTTTTTTTATGTCGCCCCGTTTGGCCAAGCGGAGGATACGAAGCGAAAAAAGCTACCTCTCATTTTTGAGGAAGATTTTGAAAAAGGTCACGATCGCTGGGAAGTTACGGATGCCAAGAGCTGGACTCACCGAAAAGTCGATGGCAACCACGTCTTTGGCATCAACCGCCGGAATAGTGACTACAAACCAAAGGTTCGCAGCCCATACCACGTCGCGCTCATCAAGGGGGTTGAAGTGGCCGACTTCGAACTGACATTCGACGTGAAAAGCACGAAGGATACGGGAGGGCACCGCGACTGCTGCGTGTTTTTTAACTGGCAGGATGCGGAGCACTTTTACTACTGCCACTTCGGCGCGAACCCCGATCCGCACAGCGGGCAGATCATGATCGTCAAGGACGCCCCGCGCAAAGCCATGACCGACAACAAAAACAAGACGCCGTGGAAAAATGAGACGTGGCACAAGGTCAAAGTCGTCCGCGACACCAAGAAAGGCACAATTGAGGTTTACTTTGACGATATGACCAAGCCGCACATGAGCGTGGTCGACAAAACCTACGGCAAGGGCCGCATCGGCATCGGGTCATTCGACGACATGAACGATTTCGACAACATCAAACTCCGGGGCAAATGAGATCAGTCATAAAACGCCTGTTTGTTGCACTCGCCATTAGTTCGTTCGCGTTGCTTTTGCGAGCGGAAGCCAAGCGGCCGAATATTCTGTTCATCATCGCCGATGACCAGTCGCCGTTTGACCTGAAAATCTACAACCCGAAATCAGCCCTCCAAACACCGAGCCTTGATCGACTCGCAGCGCAGGGCATGGTGATCGACGGCGCGTACCAAATGGGCTCGTGGGTCGGCGGCGTCTGCACCGCCTCGCGCCATATGATCATGAGCGGCCGCACGGTGTGGCACATCCCGGACAAACGGCGGCGCGCCATGAATCCCAACATCAACGATCCGAAACTGGTTCCGCCGAACTTGGCCAAGTTCACCATCCCGGCTGTGTTCAATCGTGCCGGCTACGACACCATGCGCACCTGCAAACGCGGCAATAGCTACGATGCCGCCAACGAGCTCTTTGCCGTCCGCCGCGCCGCCACCAAGCGCGGCGGCACACCGGAAACCGGCAGCGCTTGGCACGCCGAGCAGGTTTTGGATTACCTCAAGCAACGCGAGGCCACCAACGACAGCGATCCGTTTTTGATCTACTTCGGCTTCTCGCACCCGCACGACATCCGCGACGGCACACCCGAACTGCTCAAAAAATACGGAGCGGTGAATCATCGCGACAAGAAATCACTGCCTCCCGCCAATGCGAATCAACCCAAGCTCCCGATAAATTGGCTGCCCAAGCATCCCTTTCACCACGGCCATCCCGGGCTGCGCGACGAGGTAAAGGTTTCCGGCGTGTGGGAGCGGCGCGACGAGCGCACCATCCGCAATGAGATTGGCCGACAATTCGCCTGCAGCGAACACATCGACATTCAAATCGGCCGCGTGCTGGACAAACTCGAGGCCATGGGCGAACTCGACAACACCTTCGTCATTTACACCGCCGACCACGGCATGGCCATCGGCCGGCACGGCCTGCAGGGCAAACAGAACCTATACGAGCATACCTGGCGCGTGCCATTCATCGTGAAAGGTCCCGGCATCCAGCCCGGCAGCCGCGCGCAGGGGAACGTTTACCTGCTCGACACCTTGGCCACTCTCTGCGATCTCGCCGGAATCGGCATCCCCACGACCAACGAGGGTCGAAGCCTCAAGCCGGTGCTGCTTGGCCAAGCCGACACCGTGCGCGACACGCTCTACGGCGTTTACTGCGGCGGCACAAAACCCGGCATGCGAAGCATCCGGCGCGGCGACTGGAAACTGATCAAGTACGACGTGATGGACGGCCAAGTCCGCGAAACCCAGTTGTTCAACCTGAAAGCCAATCCCCACGAATTCATCGCGGAACACCACGAACGCCGCCCGTTCTCAGAGCCGCACCCCTCGCAGTTCAACCTTGCCGACAACCCAAAATTCGCCACCCAGCGGAAGCAGATGGAGGTGTTGCTGCGCAAGGAGATGCAGCGGCTGGACGATCCATACCGGTTGTGGGATCAGTCCAATTGATAAACAGCAACATGAAATGCCCCATGCCGTTCAACAGTTGATTGCGTGTTGTTTCCAAACGGTACACCGGTTTTTAAGCGCAGCGGTTTTTCTGCTGGCGACGTTCCTCGCGCAGGGGGCGACTGTTTCCGTCGGCGTGTCCAAGGTGGACGTGACGCCGACGCATCCGGTGTTGCTGGCCGGTTACGGGGGGCGGACGACCGAGCACGACGGCGTCGACACACCGCTCTGGGCGCGGTCGATGGTGATCGGCCAAACCCAGCCAGCGGTGATCGTCGTGCTCGACAACTGCGGCGTGACTCAGGCGATTACGGATCGCCTGGCCAAGCGCTTGGCCAAGCGCGGCGTGGCAGCCGACCGGCTTGTCGTCGCGACCACGCACACGCACAACGCCCCGACGTTGGTCGGTTACGCGCCGATCGTTTGGAAAGGCCGCACGACCCCGGAGCAGGATCAACGGGTTGAGGCGTACACGCAGTTTGCCATCGACAAAATGGAACAAGCCGTCGCCGAGGCCTTGGCCAAGCGCGAACCAATGACGCTCGAGTGGACCCAGGGCCGCGCAACGTTTGGCGGCAACCGGCGGGTGGTCAACGGCGGAAACTGGGCCGGGTTCGGGCATCAACGGAACGCTCCGGTCGACCATAGCCTCCCGGTGCTGGCGGCACGCGATGCGAACGGCGCGGTGCGCGCGGTCTGGGCGAATTATGCCTGCCACTGCACGACGGTGGGCGGGCGCAACCGCATCAGCGGCGACTGGGCCGGATTCGCCAACACGTGGATCGAGAAGGAATTTGGCAATGCGGTGTCGCTGATGACGATCGGTTGCGGCGCGGACGTCGGCCCGCAACCCAGCGGCAACCTCGCCATCGCGGAGGATCACGGGCGGGCCATCGCCACGGAAACCAAGCGGCTGCTTTCGGAGAAAACGACCGCGCTCAAGGGCGCGCCCACGGTCACGGCCCGGCAAATCAAACTGCCGTTGGCCAAGCCCAAACCTCGCGGGCATTGGGAGGAGCAACTGAAGTCCGGCGGGTTCCACCACCAACTGGCCAAGGCGATGCTGGCCAAGCTCGACGGAACCGGGGCGGTTCCGGCGGAGGTGAATTACCCCGTGTCGGTTTGGAAATTCAGCAACGACTTGGCGATGGTGTTTCTCGCCGGTGAGGTTGTGGTGGATTACTCGGTGCGGCTCAAGCGCGAACTCGATTGGTCGCGACTCTGGCTCAACGCGTGGGCCAACGACATGCCCGGCTACATTCCCTCCCGCCGCATCCTGCGGGAGGGCGGCTACGAAGCCGACTTTTCGCAGGTCTATTACGAGCAACCCGGGCGGTACGATCCTGCGGTCGAGGATCAGTTGGTCAGCACGATCCGTGACATGGTCGGCTCTGAGTTCTGGGCCAAGCCCGGGCAAACACCGTCGCCGTACCACAAACCGCCCAGTGGCGAGTCGACGGCGTTCAAACGGCTCGCGAGTTGGGCCGGTGGCGACCGGTCGGAGGTGGAGCAACAGTTGATTCAAAAACTGCAACGATATATGCGTATCGCTCAATCGGCCGTGGTGCGGCTGACCTCGACCGATCAGGAGGAAACTGAGTGGCACAACTTCGCCGGCGACTTCGTGCATCGCTCATTCATTCGTCAACAAAAAGTTGGGACGGAACTCGCTTGGGCAACACCGCCGTTTTCCAAGCTGGCCGGCAGCACGCTCGTCTACGGATTCAGCGGCGGGATCGGCTGGATCACCGAACCGAAAACCGGCGGCTTCGCCCTCGCCATCGGCGGCGAGGAGAAACTCCGGTTCGACGTCACCAAGGAACCGGCCCGCTGGGTTTCGGAAGACGGTTCGGTCGAACTGATTTATCTGCCGACCTGGACGAGCAGCGTGGACTCGGGCGGATTCTTTTTCGTGACGCTGACGCCAATCCCGGTCAACGATGACGGAGCCGTGGAGTTCGCCGTCCGTTCGCTTGGCCAAGGCTCTAAACGCTGGTTTGCCCTCGACACAAAACAACCCGACCCGGCGCTCCTCCAAAAACTCGCCCTAGCATTGGACTGACCGGTTCAATCAAACTTCCGCTTCCGGTAGGCGCCCATCTCGGGGGCGTCTTTGTTGACCTCGGGGCCGAAGTAGCGCAGGAGGACCAGCGGCTCGGTTTCGCTGGTGTTCTCGAAGGTGACGCCCGCTTTGGCGCCGGCTTCGGTGCAGAAGTATTCGTCTTCGGTCAGCTCGTGGAAGCGGATGAGTTTGGGACTGTTGAGCGGCTGGCCGTTGATGGTGCCTTTGCCTTGCACGCAGATGCCGCTCCACGCGCCCTTGTCGGTGATGGTGCATTTGACGCCGGGATCGACGGTGAGTTCCTTGGCGGTGAAAAGTTGCTCGCGCTTGATGCGGCCGTAAACGATCCAGCGATCGACGTAGCCTTCTTTTCTCGTATCGGCCACGGGAACCGGCTCGAGGTAATGGCTGTCCTTGAAGTTCTCATTCGTGTTGCCGGTCCAGTCGAGTTGATTGACGATGAAGTCGAGGTCGAGGTGCTTTTTCTTCGGCATGTCTTTCACGAGCAAACTCCACGGCACCTCGCGGCCCTCGACGAGGCTTTGGTACATGCCGAATACATCGCTGCCCCACTGCGGCTCGTAAGTGCAAAGGCTCCCGGGCGCGTGCAAAATGCAGGGCGGGATGAGCCAGCCGGTGCCGGGCTTGAGTCGGTAGGCGCGGCTGAGGTCGAGGATGCCGTTGTCGCCCTTGTTCCAATCCTCGAGGCACTTGCGCACCTGCGCCTTGGTCGTGCCCGGCTCGAGGCCCATGAAGGTGTACGGGAAATTGTTGCCGACGTTGTTGTGTTGCGGCGGGAAATAATAACTCTCCGGCTTGCCTTCCTGCCCGACCCGCTTGGCTTGCTTGGCATTTTGGTGCATGTGATGCGGGATCGGCCCCATGTTGTCGAAGAACTTCGAGTACACCGGCCACTTGCCGTATTTTTTCCAGATTCGCTTGCCGATGATGTCCGCGCCGCACTCGGCCACGGCGTCGCGCAGCGTGAACCGGTTGCGCCCGTGCACCACGTAGCTGAGGCCCTCGTCCGGCACGCGCCCCTCGTTGGCCGCCTCGGTGGTGGAGCCAAACCAACGCTCGTCAATGCCGCCGCGATTCAAGCCGTAAGCGTACGTGTCGTCCGGATGCAGCTTGAGCCGCAGGCCCGGCTGCAGGAACGAGCGCGGCACCCACGCCGGCGCCAGCCGCAGCAAGCCGCCGGTCGACTCCAGCGCGGCATCCACATGCTTGCGGACATTTTTCCTGATGGTGTTGAGTTGTTTGACAGATGTGAGTGGCATGATGTTTTTCAAAAGAACAGGCGGCAACTTGGCCAAATCAGCCGCCCAAGTCGAGTGCAGAACTTGGCCAAGCGTCGCCTGCCGTCGATTCGTTCGGGTCAGGACGGCAGACTTGCGCGGGAACCGTTGTCGGTTCAAAATACTCGGCCCGCATGAATGCTCCTCTTAATCCATCCCATGAGCTGCGCTTCGGCACGTCTGAACGAGCGGTCCTGTCGCGGCGGCAGTTTTTGAAACTGGCCGCGCTGGGCGGTGCAACCGCCGGTGTGATTCCGCCTGCCTTGGCCAAGGGGGCGTTCAAGCTCAACTACATTCTCTCATCTTCGATGTACGGCACACTACCCCTGTCGACGATCATGCCCGAAGTGGAAAAGACCGGGGCGAGTACGATCGACATTTGGCCGCGTGTGCACGGCAGCCAGCGTGAGCAAATGGAGGAAATGGGGCACGACCAATTTCGAGCCCTGCTCAAGCAGCATGACGTTCGCCTTGGTTGTATCACCCGATACGATCTGGGCCCGTACAACCTTCAACCGGAGATGAAGGTTTGTGCCAAATTGGGCGGCGACCTTTTGATCTGCGGCGGGAGCGGCCCGAAGGGATTGAGTGGCGGCAGTTTGAAAAACGCAGTGAGGATGTTCGCTGAAAAAATGAAACCTCACGCCGAGGCCGCCGAGGCGGCCGGAGTCAAAATCGGGATCGAAAACCACAGTAGCAATCTAATCAACACTCCCGACTCATTGAAGTGGCTGTTGGAATTCTCCCCATCGAAAACGATCGGTATTGCCATGGCGCCGTATCATCTGGAATCGCTTGGCCAAGCGGCGACCGACCTGGCCAAGCTCGTCAAGCAACTGGGGAACCGCCTCTTCATGTTTTATGCTTGGCAACACGGCATGGGCTGCATGAAGAAACTTCCCAAGGAACAGGAACTACTTCAAATGCCCGGCCGCGGCAAGTTGGATTTCACCCCAATAATTCGTTCACTCAAGTCGTTCGATTACTCCGGCTACACTGCAATCTTCATGCACCCGGTCCCCCGCGGCATCCCCATCCTCCCTACTGCCGCCAAAACTACCGCCGAAATCAACCGCGCCCGATCCTACTTGGAAAAGTGTCTTACAAAGAGTTAACTCGTTTGCAGCCATGAGCGATACGAAGCAAAAGGTTCTGATTATTTTTGGGGATGCCGCTGAGACGGTGGATACAATGTACCCTTATTTCCGCCTGATTGAGGGTGGCTATGAGCCGGTGCTGGCTGCGCCTGAAAAGCGCGACTACCAGATGGTGATGCACCAGAACAAACCGGGCTGGACGATCACCAAGGAGTGGGAAGGTTACACAATGCCGGCGGACATCGCGTTCAAGGATGTGAAGCCGGAGGATTACCTCGGCATTTTTTTCAGCGGCGGCCGCGCGCCGGAATACATCCGAGAGGACGCGGATCTCCTTCGCATCACAAAATATTTCTTTGAAAAAAACGCGCCCATCGCCAGCGTGTGCCACGGGGTCGAGATCCCCGCCCGCGCCGACTGCGTTCGCGGTCGCCGCATGGCCACGGTGCCCAAGGCCCGGTTCGACCTCGAGGTGTGCGGCGGCACGTTTGTGGACGAGCCGTGCGTCATCGACGGCAACCTCGTCAGCGGGCGCACGTTCTGGGATCACGGCCACTACATGGGCGCGTGGATGAAACTCCTCGCCGCCGCCCGCGCCGCCGCCAACTGACCGCTTGGCCAAGCGCTTGGCCAAGCAGAAAACGAATGACACCGGGCTGGGGATCAGAGAGAGATACAACCAAGTATTCCCGCCGCCGCCGGATAAGAGCTCCGACTCATGATTATGCGATTTGAGCTACCCCCACGGGTGATGTTTGGATGCGAAGTAGCCTATGCGGTTGCACTTTTGCCAGTGCACCTTGGCCAAGTTCAAATCCTGGAAGATGGTTTCGATGGAAAACCAGTCGCGGGGCGGGAGTTGGGTGGGAGGCAGGCTGATCTGCTGGCCGTTTTGTTCCAGCGTAGCCTCCACAAAGGACGGGCACGGTTCTCCGGGCGACCAGGCCAAGCGGACGAATGCGTTCCTGTTGTGGGTGGCGGCGAGTTGGCGGGCCAGTTGCCGGGCGCGCAACGGACCAACCCTATCCACCTTGTGGGGATCCTTCCCGCACAGCGCGCCGCCGCCAATCGGGATGTCCGGGCCGTAGTGGTCCACCACGAGCTTTTTGCCGGAGAGGCCATTGTCGCCCTCGGGGCCACCCTGTTTGAAATCCCCGGCACCGTTCAGGAACAGCCGGTTGGGCTTGAAGGTAGATGACAATCCGTTGAGTTGATGGTTCTGCTCAAGGTCTTGGCATATGGATTCGAGCACCGGTTGCAGGATGCGGTGTTGCTCCTCGTAGTACACCCTGTCGATATGCTGGATGCTGAGCGTCAGTCGCTCCCAGCGCCAAGTCTCGTTGCCGGTTGCATCCGATGTTCGGATCAGGTGAGGCAAAACTTTGAAGTCCGGCCCGAGTGAGTTTTTGGCGTCGCCAGACAGACGCCACTCGAGCAGCGCACGGCCGATCCGGTTGGCCACAAAATGGGCGGCGGGCAGGTGCTGGGTGGCACGGTTTGGCGTGGCGTACCCGATCACCACATTTTGGTCATCCGAGCAGGAGCGCAACTCGGCTTCATCTTCCGACAGAACTTCCCGGCACAAATCGTCCATCACCACCAACGATTCAGGCGAGGGGTTCCACGGCTCGCCGTAGCCGGCATGACGATACACATCCCGGACGATTTGCTCCAACGGCGGAACCGGTGGTTGGTTGCCCGGTGGCCTGTACGCAACGCGGCCGTCAATGAACACCTTGTTCGTGTGGACGGCCACTTCCACGCCGACCAACGCGCGGGAGTCGATGGCCATGGCGTGATCCACAATTCCCTCTGCAATGGCGTCCGCGAGGCGATCCGGATGTCCGGGGGAGACGTGTTCCGCAAAATGATGCGTTTTAGTTTTCATGTTTATTAAGTTTCGGGTTCAGGCAAATGTTCGATGTGATGGGCGACCGGCTGGAGTTCGTTGGACACGTTGTCCCCGGTCAACCCGATGTAAAACCGGATGCCCCGCTCCTTGAGTTGGGTGAGCAGTTCGTGTTGCGGCGGGCCGGTGTATCCGTCCGTGATGATCAGCACCCGCTTGGGGCAGTTCCGGGCGGGGATGTTCACGAGATGATTCAGGACACAGTTGATCTCCGTGCCGAATGTGTTCTTCACCGACTGCTTGGCCAAGGGACGCTTCGGGCTGAAGGCGTCCACCACGGTGCTGAACGCGAAGAGGCAGACTTCGCCTTTTCGGTGCGGTCGATCCAGCCCCCGGCCGAGCATCGGCAACAATTGGGTCATCGAGCCGCTAACGTCCAGGTAGGCATGGGCGGTTTCCTGCGGGGCCAAGCGCCGTTGCTGCTGCGCCAGGATTCCCTGGTAAAAGAGAGGTTGATTGCCGGTGAGTTGCTTCCAAGCCGCCGCCCGGCGATCCCGCAACTGGGGCAGCACGGTCTGCACGTCACGGGTGCGGGTAAGTTGTTTCCACGAACGCGGGCTGCGGGAGTCGCCGGGTTTCAGCACCCCGGCGCGCCTCAGCAGTTGGCCAAGCGCGCGCAGAAATGCCGGCGTGGCGGAGGCGTTGCTCGAGAGAAAGAAGTCGGAGGGATCACGCCCCTCGTCCCGGCCGGCAATGGGGTTGGGCGGCGGCGGCCACCCTTCCACAACCTTGCGGATCACTTGGCGCAAGGCTTCATTGGCAATCGCCGATTCATCCTCGTTCCCGTTGTGGGATTTCCCGGAATGATCCCCCAGCAGCACGATCGGGATGCCGGAAGCCCTCAATTTCTTCTCCGACAAGCATTTGGCCAAGGCGTTGAACACGTCCAGATAGGTGGTGCTCTCGTGGTGTTCACCGTAAAGCAGCTTCACGGCCCGGCGTTCCGCGCGGCTGGTTCCCGGCGGCAGGGTGGCCGGGTTGTCGGGCCAACCGGGGGGAGGGGCCAACAGCCGTCCCGGGGAGGCGTCCCACGGGTTCAGTTTCTGGAAAAACCGGGTGTAGACCGGATCCCTGAACTGCTGGCAGAGCATGGAGTTAATCACGGCGTCGAACACAAAATTGTGCAACCGTGTTGCGCGGGGGAATAAACGGGTGTGCCCAAGGATGATGTGATACAACTCATGCATCACGAGCATGAACAAATCCTCATCATTGGGGCAACACTCCGCGACGAACTGCGGGTTCAAATGCAGTCTCGGCTGGTGGGAGCATTCCACGCAGGCGGTGGGACTCCGGTCGCTCTCGACGATGTCGAGCAATTGCAGCAGCCGATCCATCTGAAAACTGGCCGCCGGGAGGACGTTGAAGATGCGTTCCCGGAGGAGGCATTCGCTTTTGGTGGCTTTTGAATGGAACAGGGAATTCATTTGCGGCCTCCATTCGCTTGGCCATTTCGATGCGCGGTTTTCCACCCGGGCGGCACGCATCGGTTTGCCCGGAAGATCACCCGGGGGTCATCCCACAGCCATTCCCCAGCGAGGAGATGATCGGGCGAGAAGTCCGGGGGGCGATGGCTCAGGTAAAGATTGCCGATACGGCGGGACAGCAGCATCAGCGACAGGGGCAGATCGGCGCACACCCGGCGACGGGCCAGATTGGTGCGTTCTTCCCCCTTTGTGGAGTTGGGAATCCATATGCCGATGTACACTCCCTTGACAGCGTTCCCGGCCTTTTCAAGCTCATCCAAGGTGCAGCCCGCCTTGGCCAAGCGCTTGGCCACGCTCCTGCCTTGGCCAAGCAGGGTCTTAGTTTCCGTGACGGGCCGGTTGCCGAGAATGAGGCCGTTTAACATCAGGCACCGGGGAAGGCTGATCACAGTGACGCCGTGAACCGCCTTCACTTCGATGCGTACCTTCGTCCGTGGCGGCACGCTCATATTGTGCAGCACGCCTTCAGGCCCCGAAAAACTGCGGCCCAAGAATGGATGTGTCGGGATCATGGGCTTAACGGTTGGCTGTTGTCCGGCAAATTCGCGGGAGAGCCAGCCTCCTCCAGTTCGCCGTGAAGAACCGTTCGATCTCGGCGGGTGTAGTGCCCGAATAGCCGTCCGGAAGCAGGCCGTTGAGGAGGTTTTGCGTGTAGGCGACCCGTTGCTTGTCGATGTTGTTGCGCGCCATGGGCAGTGAGGCACAAAGTTGCCCCACCACGCGGGCTGCCCCAGCCCGGCCTGAAAAGATGGTGGTCTCGTCATCCCTTGGCTTGAGGATGCGTTGGATGTCTCTGGACAAGGTCTCCACCACGGTGCCGGGGATGTTGCGGTTCTGATGCACGGCCAGATAAGCCAGCAGCGAGGCGGCGGTCCGGTGCGCCTCGGTGGGTTGGCTGGCCACACCGTCCAGGATCAGCCGCCCAACGTCCATGTCGCTGAGCCGGTCGCCAAATTGGACGGAAAGGATGAACCGTTCCCACGGGTTTCCCACTTGGAGCAGCTCCCGCCATGGATCGTTTTTCTCCAGTTCAGCCAACTCCCACGCCTGCCGGTGCGCGGCGAGCAGCACGCTTTGATCCAAGGCACCGGCTTGGGCGAGTTGGGGAATGCCGTGGCGCAACGCCAGCAGGGCGGACGTGTTCCAGTCCGCCTCCGCGCCAGTTCGGTTCTGCAAGGCAACCCGTGCAGCCTGTATCGCCAGAATGTTCCGGTGCAGGATGGAGACTCGGCGAGCGGAAATGTAGAAGTTCCCGTTGCCCAGCAACCGCTCCAGACCGATCAGGTATTCGTGCAGGGTCGGTGACGGTGCCTTTTGCAGTGAATTGAACAGCTGCCGAATTTCGCTGACCAGCTCATCGGGCGGCACGGGGAAAGCATGTTCCCCCCTGAATTGATCCGAGAGGATGTCCCCCTTCTGCCTGTCGGTCAGATCCTGCCAGGCGGGTGTGGCGATCAGGAATGCAAACCGATCCGCCAAGGCGGGGTCGAGTGGTTCAGCACCGAGATAGAATTCTTGATCCGCATCCAAGTCATCCGGGTTTGGGGGCGGGTTCATCGCCGCCCAGCGATAGCGCAGGCGTTCCAAGGCAACCCCCTGCACCCGCTTTTCGTGGATGATTGGAAACAGCTTGTTCTGCAGTTCCGGGCGGGAGCGATTGATCTCGTCGATGAACACCACCTCGGCATCCCAGATGGCGGTCTCGGTGGAGATGTAGCGGAGACTGCGTTGATCCTCGGCCGGCACGGGGATGCCGACCAAGTCGTCGTAATTGATCAGGCTCGCATTGTAGAAGCGGTACTCCAATTCCAGGGCCTTGGCCAAGCGCTCCAGTAGAAAACTCTTGGCCGAGCCGTGCCGCCCGATCAGCAGCAGCGGATCCTCGCTGGCCAAGGCGGCCAGCACCACCGGCTCCAAGTTCGCCCAGCCCTCCAGGCCAAGCGGCTGCGTGAGCAGCGATAGTTCCTTCGGTTTGGTGGCCTTGGCTTTGGCCTTGGTTTTGAGCTTGGCCTTCGGCTTCATGCCGCATCCCTCCTTGGCTTGAGGTTGTCGTTGCCATACGCGTGAAAGAGGCTGTCCCTCAGGAACCGGGCGATGATCACGTCCCGGGTGTTCAGCGAGAGCCTGCACCGTTCGCTGGTGTAGTCAGGATGATGAAGTGTGAGGTGGCACCACCACTTGCCATTGTTATTCCAGAGGTGATGGTTGGCGTTCTTCCGGTTGACCCGGACCGACAGTTTCGTTTTATTCATATGCGCTATCCCTTTCGTTCAAGCGCATCAGGTCCAGACACAAAAAACCACCGGCCCTTGCATCAGGGTGGTGGTCATGTCCCGTGGAGACATTCTGTTCAAGACCCGCTCGGGCCTTGCACATCTACAACAGCCACCGGCTGTCGATCAAAGCACCTTGGCCTCTCCCGGCCAGGTTGCCGCACCCACGAGGGGTGCTCCTGATGCACGGAGAGAATCTATGGCAACCACGCTTTCTCTGCAATCAAAAATTGTGTCATAAAACTCAGCCCGAGATGCCTCATTAAAAAGGACAACGACAACGGGAAACGTCTCCGCTCACACCTGTTCTCGTTCTTCCCCTTACGGTATTTGGCTGACACCGGGCGGGGGAGTCCCTTACCTTCTCCCGGCCTTATGGGGGACAACTTGACAACCGGTGTGCGCTTGGCCATGTGGTGCGGGCCGCGCAACATTTCCACCGCGCTGATGCGCGCGTGGGGGAACCGGCCGGACACCTTCGTCGTCGATGAGCCGCTGTACGCGCATTACCTGCGCGAAACCAGGCTGCCGCACGCGATGGCCTCGGAGATCATCGAGCGTTACGAGGCGGACTGGTAGAAAGTCGCTGGCTGGCTCACCGTCCCGACCTCGGCGGGCAGATCCATTTTCTATCTAAAACAGATTAGCCACCACATGCTTCCGGTCGTCGGCCGCTACTGGCGTGTTCGGGTTTCGAGGGGGTTCCTCGTCCGCCGTGCCGGCGCGCTGCGCACGGCC
>JACKQG010002536.1_pt1 | contig 23728 bp, 20 predicted proteins | sample 8237621 | NCBI WGS metagenome assembly JACKQG01 (sample SAMN15677084, study PRJNA649215) | marine metagenome | biome: marine; feature: Black Sea; material: saline water; isolation source: suspended particulate matter (SPM) from the Black Sea western gyre | collected 2013-06-09/2013-06-10 | depth... | reverse complement strand
GATCAAAGTGAACCAGCCGCCGAGCCGTTTCCCTGCCGACAAAATCAGACGCCAACGGCCACGAACCAATGCGTGCTCGTCGCTGAGGAATTCAACGTCGACGTCGCGGTAGCTGAGTTCGCCCATTTCCTTCTTGCCTCGGCCGTAACTTCCCTTGAAGTGCGAAAGGATTTTGTTGTAGCCGTCCAACCGGTCTTCGCCGGAAAAGAAGGTGGTGTCAGAGGAATTTTCGTAGCCGATTTCAACGAAAGCCTCGACGTCGCCATCATTCCAGGCGGTTTCTTGAGCGTCTAGGGTGTCGTCGGGCACCACCGGTGTGCCGGAGCAAGACGGCAGCAGCAATAGGGCGGTAAGAAGTAAGGATCGAATCATGGTTGTGTAGAGGTCGCGAGCCAATGAGGAAGAATCACTAAATATTTATCGGCAGAAATCAGGGTTTGCTCAATGCATAGAAGGCGCCATGGAATTGAATTCCGGCAACTTTTGGCAAGTAGTTGCCATTTTCATCCCGCCGCAATACCACCCGGAAGTCGCGATTCGGTGAATCGGAGGATTCGTAATAGGGGTAGTCCGCGCCAGTTTGAAGGTAGCCGCGTTTCAGATCAGGGTGCAGCAACCACTTTTTTCCGGCAGCATTGCGCCAAACCAGGACATCGACGCCTTTTTCGATCGAACCGTTGGGGCTGAGGGTGCCGACGTGCCAGTCATTTTCCGTTGGAATCCGACGGTAGTGGCCGCATAAATCGTCGGTGCTGAGGTTGCGGAACAATTTGGCGGGAGGAGCGGCATGGCGCATGCCGATGTGCAGCGCTGGGGTTGCGTCGGCGAGGCGTTTTTGGATCGCTTCGTGATAATAGTCTGCCTCAAAATGGCCTTTAAAGTCATCCGGCCAGGTCGCGAGATCAAACCACTGATGGCCTTCTTTTTCGAGCTCAAATTGCGGGTAAAGGCGGAGCAGATAGTGGAAAAATTCGTGTTGTAACCACTGCGGCATATAGGCCCGACGTTCCTCTTCGTGCCAATCACCGGAACCGAGGTGGGGCGGTTTGCGCAGTAGCCAGCGGTCGTCAACGATGAAGCAAGGCGAGGCGCCATCGGGGCCACTGGCCATGCCGCCGGTGATAAATTCGGCGTTTTCAAAGTCGTCGTACTGCTCGGGAACGTGAGAAGGGTAAATAACCCACCACCAGTCGGTTTTTTGCAAAACCTTGTCCGATAAGGATTTCCAAACCAAGCCCAAGGCGCCGTCGGCGAGGCCAGCCGTATGCGGTTGGTGGCGGACTTGCAGCTCAACCCGTAGAGACGGCCTTGAAATGATCTCCAACTCGACTTCGATGCGGCCGCCGCTGATGGCTTTGGCGTATTCGCGGAAAAGCCCGGTCGACTGGCGCAAAATTTGATGTTTGTCGGCCAATAAGCGGCGGTCCAATTTGCGCTCGACCCGCTCGCCCTTGCCGCGCTCCAAATCAATCATGCGCATAGGTTCAGGACCCTCCCCCAAGCCAACAACCACAATAGTCCATTGCAAAACTTGGCAGGCGACGCGCTCCTTACCCAACGATTGCACCTTCCAATCCGTGATCTCCGACCACATGCGCAGCGCGGAATAGCAGGACGGAGTGCCGAGGAAAATTTCTGGAGTGGGGCTGGCGGCAGAGTTCCAAGGCGGGCTGGACGCAGGGTATTTTTGCCAAAACTGGTGGCACAACTCATAGGCACCTAGGTAATCGCCTTGCCAGTAAGCGTCTTCGACTGCCAGCAGAGATTGCAGCGAGGCACGGGTCAGCTCTGGGAATTCCAGATTAGGGTAGGAATCAAATAGCGTAGGGGCACCTTGCAGGCTCAAAGCTGGGGCGGTCAGGGTTGCCAGCCACAGAACTGTGCATTGCCATAATTGCATGCGCCCATCCTACCTCACTCGCGGATACAATCTGCGGTTCTCATGAGCGTCTCCTGTGGAATTGTGGGGCTTCCGAACGTCGGAAAGTCAACCTTGTTTAGCGCACTAACTTCAGCCCAAGCTGATGTCGGTAACTTCCCGTTTTGCACTATCGACCCAAACATAGCTTTGGTGGAAGTGCCGGATGAACGGTTGCAGATTTTGCATGACCACATTGAAACCAAGCGCATGTTGCCGGCGGTGGTGCAGGTGGTTGATATTGCCGGGCTGATTTCTGGGGCCTCCGAAGGCGAGGGCATGGGCAATAAATTTTTGGGCAACATCAAAGAATGCGACGCAATTATGCAGGTGGTGCGCTGCTTTGAGGGTGACAAAGTGATTCGCGAGGAGGCGGTGGACCCCATTGCCGATATCGAAGTGATTGAGTTGGAGTTGATGCTGGCCGACTTGGAAACGGTTAAGCGCAACATCGATCGAGTTGCAAAAAAGGCGCGCTTGGGCGATAAGGAAGTACAGTTCCAAAAGGCGACTTATGAAAAGATGGCTGGGCTTTTGGAGGAAGGTCGGCTGCCGCGTTTGGAAGAATGGACGGACAATGAACTCAAAGCGTTAAAGCCGCTATTTTTAATGTCGATGAAGCCGATGCTCTATATAGCAAACGTTGCGGACGACGACATGGATGGGCAAAGTGAGTTGGCGCAAAAAGTTGCGCAGCATGCAGCTAAATTTGATTGCGAATGGATGCCAATTTGCGCGGATATGGAGTTGGAATTGCGCAACATGGACACTGAAGATCGCGAGCTGTTTATGGAGGAGTTGGGGATAAAAGAACTCGGATTGGCGCGCTTGATTCAATCCACCTATAAGTTGCTTGGCCTACAGACCTACTTCACCGCCGGTGAAAAAGAAATTCGAGCGTGGACCGTTCATGCTGGTGACACCGCGCCAGTTGCAGCGGGCGTCATCCACACCGACTTCGAGAAATTTTTCATTCGCGCCGAAGTTTATTCGGTAGATGAATTGCAAGAATACGGCACCGAAGCGGCGATCAAAGCGGCCGGTAAATTGCGCACCGAAGGCCGCGATTACGTGATGAAAGAAAGCGACGTCTGCCACTTCTTGATTGGGAAGTAACAGACGCCGAACTCGGACAGGGCTACCGAATCAGCATCATGTGACCGTTGGAATCGGTCCAACCACCGGTTACGGGGTCTAACGCGGCGACTTCAAGAAGGACTATTAATCCGGCGGAGGCCGGTGGCAAGGTTGTTCCAAAAGTGCCGGTACCGGTGGCGCTAGAGAAGCCTGATGCCAATATTTGGTAGCTGCTGTTGACATCAAAAAGGTGGTTTTGGTAACTGACCCCAAAAGCGCCCGTGCTCCAAACCGCGTAGTAAGGAGTGTTCGCTGGAGCTTGACTGAAAGTAAAGCCCACCGTGGAACCGGCCGACGGGAAGGTTTCACCATTCAGGTAGATGGTGTTCGACACACCACCGGCTGCGCGAGATGCCGCTTCAGCAACCGCTGCGGCTGCATTGGCGCGACCGTAACCGTACCAATCGCTGTGACCGTTGACGTCGTAATTGCCGTTAGCCGGGTCAACGATATCGGTAGTGGTCAACAAGATTTCGATGGCTTCCTGACGGCTCAAGCCGGGGTTGGCGGACAGGATTAAAGCCATTACGCCGGCAGCAGTTGGCGAGGCAGAAGAAGTGCCGCCGAAGCCGTCGGTGTAATCGCCATTGTCGTAACCCTTGGTTCCAAGGCGGTCGGTCGTGGTGATGCCGTTTACGCCACCATTGGAAGGTGCGCAAACGTCGACCGTTGGGCCATATGAGCTATAGCTGGATTTAACCCCTTGGTCGTTCACGGCGGTGACCCCCAGCACGCCAGCGTAAGCGGCGTAACCGTTGTTGGAGTTGTTCGAACCGGAGTTACCCGCCGCAAAGAAAATGATGCTGCCTAAGCCGCCGCGTCCATTTTGGTTGCAGTTGTCGATCGCCGCCCGAGTTGATGCAGGCAGAGTTGCTCCGGCCGCGGGCCCCCACGAGTTATTAAGCACTGCCGCACCGTTTGCGCAGGCGAAATTAAACGCGTCAGCTTCGTCTTGAACAGTTGGCGTCGGGCCGAAAAGTTCGGAAAGGAAGCGGATCGGCATCACCTTGCAGCGTGGTGCAACGCCGGTAACTCCGATGCCATTGTCTCCGCGGGCAGCAATCACGCCGGAAACAGAAGTGGAGTGGCTTTCCTCCCAATCGAAAATCAACCAGCGGCCATCTTCGGCTTGTGGGTTGTTGTCATTGCCGAGCACGTCGATGCCTTGCACCAAGTTTTCGACCAAGTCAGGGTGCAACAGCTCAACGCCGGTATCGACCGCAGCGACTACCACGGTGGAGGTGCCGCGAGTGATGTCCCAAGCGCCCTCGACGTCAATGTCCTGATCCACACCGGCGCCATTCTGACCAGTGGATTCCAAGTGCCATTGGTTCGGGTAGTACGGGTCATTGGTACCGGCGTAGGTCACGCGCAGCAGCTGGAAATCTGGCAAGCAGAATGCAACCAAACCGGACTCGGCAATCGTGTTGCTCAGCGCCAACACATCGCCGCCAGCAGGTACCCGGTAGACGTCGCCAGGATTCTGGGTGTAATCCAAAGTAGCCGTCAGAACCAAGCCCGACGTCAACGCTTCGCGCTGGACCAGGCTAGTTTCAGGGTTCCACCGCACCAAAATCTCTTCGGTCAGATAATAAGGATCCTCGAACGGCGCCCAAAGTCGCGGGCTGGCCGACATGACGCCAGAGCGCTGCTGAATGGACTGGCACAACTGCCAGGCCTGGGCTGGGCTGGTGTCTGCTTGCGTATTGAGATAGACCGTGTGGCCTAGCAAAATTTGCGCTGCCTCGGCTTGACCAGCTTCGAGCTGAGGCAAATTCAGCAGCAGTTGGCGGATTTGCGCCTGATCCATACCGTCGGCGAAACGCAGCCCGATGCTGCTGCCGTCGGTTTGCAAGGGCACCCATTGATCGGCGTTCCAAAAGCCTAGATCATGTGGCTGAGAGTTCACGGATTGGGCAGTAGCCGCGTCCGCTCCAAATAAGGAGGCGGCAAGTAGGGCTACCGTAGAGGGGATGGTTAAGGGGAACGGAAGGCTCACTCAGCCAGCATAACCTTCAAATCGCCTTTGCGGTGCACGGCCATGAGGTCATCAAACCCGCCAATGAGCTTGTCATTGATGAAGATTTCCGGCACAGTGGTGCGGCCGCCGCTGCGATCCAGCATTTCCTGAACTCGATCGGGCTGCTCAGTCAGGTTAATTTCCTCATACTCTGCACCCAATGACGCCAGCAGAGCCTTGGCGTTAAGGCAGTATGGGCAGGTATCCTTGGAGTAGATTTCTATTTTGGCCATGGCTATGGAATCGCTCGCCAGTGGGTCCTGTTACCAAATATTCGGCAAGGACAACTGTAGAATGAGCGGTCGGATTGTCCCATAAGCCAAGTCTCATGACCATGCAAAGGCTAGAGATTGAAAACCTGGTGCAGGCAAGCCTAGAAGGCGCCGTTTGCACCGCCAATGATTTGACCGGAACCTCCGACCACTGGGGATTGTCGATTAAGTGGGCGGGCTTTGACGGCCTCAGCCTACTGGAACAGCACCGCAAGGTACTGGACCTACTGCGTCCTCACATGGATGAGGGCAGCGGTGAAATCCATGCTGTTCAAATTAAGACGTCAACAAAATAACCACCATGACTGACCTCAAAGCACAAATGGAGCAGCTGATCGCCGAAACGCCGATTCTGCTGTTCACCAAAGGCAACAAAATGTTTCCCCGCTGTGGCTTCTCTGCTGCGGTGATCGATGTCTTCAACCAGCTTGGAGTACCCTTTGAAACCGTCGACATTTTCGAAGATCCGGCCATCAAGCCGACGCTTTCGTCGATTACAGAATGGCCGACCACGCCCCAGGTCTTCGTCGGTGGGAAATTCATAGGCGGTGGCGACATCGTGCGCGAGATGCATGCAAATGGCGATTTGAAACCTCTGGTTGATAAGGCACTCGGCGCTCAGAGCGAGTAAAATCCTAGCCAACATGAGTTACCAGAGCAACCGACCCGACGCCATCGAGTATTGTGAGTGCTGGACCCGCGACGGCCTGCAGTCGATTCAGACTCAGGTTCCGACCGAGCACAAGCTCGAAATGCTTCATGGCATGATCGACGTTGGCATTCCAGAAATGGAAGTTACGTCGTTTTCGCATCCGAAGCTGCTGCCCCAATTCGCTGACGCGGTCGACGTTCTGAAGGGATTGCGCCGTGATCATGACTCGCGATTCCGCGTTCTGATGCCGAACATGAAAGGCTGGGAACGATTTGAGGAATGCGTCAAAGAGGGCTACGGTGCCCACAAAATCATTTTGATGATCAGTTCTTCGGAAGATCACAACATGAAGAACTTCCGCGCCGACCACGCGGAAGCCATGGCTGATCACGCCGCGATCATGAAGCGCGCACATGCCATCGGCGTCGAAATCGTGGGCTGTGTGGGAACGGTTTACGGCTGCGCCATTAAGGGCGACGTGCCCCAGTCCGACGTCGATAAGTTGACCCACTTCTATCATGAAGAAGGTGCTCAATTGCTGATGTTAGGCGACACCACTGGCCAAGCTAACCCGGTACAGGTTGAGCGTATTTTGAGCCATCTGTTCCAGAAATTCCCTGATACCGAGTTTTTGGCTCACTTCCATGATACTCGTGGCACCGGTGTGGCCAACTCGATGACGGCGGTCAACATGGGCATCAAATGGGTCGACGGTTCACTGGGCGCAATTGGCGGTCAACCTGCGGTCGGCGCTGCGCTGTACCACTTGGGTTATAAGGGCAATACCTGTACCGAAGACCTGATTGCCATGCTGGATGAATGCGGCATCAAGACGGGCATTGACATAGACAAGTTGTTGCAACTTGGCCGCCGCGCTGAAGAGGTCGTTGGTTTCCCAATGCGTTCCAATGTCATTCATGCTGGTCGGGTGGACCATGATCCATCTGCCGCCGAAAAAGGTTCCGGCCCTGGTGTCGGCGCTTCCGTAGAAACTACCGTCAAGTAGAAACCGGAGCCCAAAAAAGGGAGCCGTGGTGAATCCACGGCTCCCTTTTTTTGCCCACCCCAGGGCAAAGCTGGGGTGGACGTTCCGTCGGTTTACAAGATGCTCAGCGCCATCATGTTGGAATCAAGGATGGAACCGCTGCCGCCCGCATCATGGGCTGCACCTTCGACATAAACCGTCAAACCAGAGGCATTCGCCGGTACGTTGGCGGTGAAGCTGGCCGCACCCAATGCGTCGGTGGTGCCATTTCCAACCACGGTGTAAGGCGAGCCCAAGTCGAAGTCATGGCCGCTAATGACCGTTCCATTATTCTTGGTGCTATAAAGCAGCCACCAAGGTTTTCCGGCAGGGGCGCCAGTCAGGGTGTAAGTCACCGGATTGCCAGCAACCACGCTATTTGGACCGGACAGGGTCAGGTAATCCTGATTATTGGAAGCCGCGACCGAATAAACCTCGAAGTCATCGATGTTCCAGCCGCCGTACTCCAAACCGCCATCGCTGCGCAATTCAAATCGCACCACCAAAGCTGGATTGTTGTCCGCCAATGCCGAAATATCCATGTCATGCAGGGTCCAGGCAGTGTCTTGATGGGCGTTTCCTATCGGGTTTTCCCAAACCACATTTCCGGCCACCCGCAAACGCGCCTGATCGTAGGTCGCGTCTTCCACCGAGAGCTGGCGACGGTAACGCAACCGCAAACCAGTCTCTCCGGTGCAATCAATGCCCGGAGAGGCGAGACGGATGTTGACGTTGGATTGATATTCGCCGTTCCAACCCGAGGCACCGAGGTCGTTGCCCCAAATGTTGCTGCCCGAGTAGGCCGAACCGGGATCGCCAGCCTGGCCGTGGGGTGCGCCGCGTTGCCAATCATCGTGGTCGTTCGAGGTTCCGCCACCGTAGGTATGCGCCCAACCTTCGTCGGTAGTGCCTTCGAAGTCGTTGAAGTAAATGCGCACCGTATTTCCAACCAGGAACGAATCCCATGTCGAGCCTGCGCCGAATCCTTCAGGCAGGAAGCGCTCCGCACCGGCGCCGTCGGTGGCGGTCATGTAATAATCCACCGCCGTTGGGGAAGGCTGGCCAGGAATGCCCGCGCCGTATTCGTCGGGATTGCCGGTAGGGCTCATGACCTGGGTGTTCCAAGAGCCGCCGTCGGCGCGCCAATGCAAGTTGACCGACGCCACGCCGTTGCCGCCCAAATCCTCAACAACTAAACCGGCGTAGTAAGGGCCAAGGTCATTTTTGGTGTCCTGCAACGCGTTGTGAGTCAGCTGCAGCGAAACCGGTCGGGCCAACTCAGCCATCGTCGCCACGGATCCTTTGGTGATCAGTTCGGCTAGGTAAAAATCATTCGCCGAAACGCCGACCACATCCTGCGAAGTATGAATGTAGGGGCTGTATTGGCCGATGTCTTCAAACGGGAAACATGCTGGGAAGCCGTGCTGGAAGAAGGAGCGGTGGTCACTGGTGCCGCCAGAAAGTTGGCCGCTGTTGACCGGTAGAGCAGGCACGTAAGACGAAAACACATCCATCGCAAAGTTGTTCAGCGAGGTTGTGGTGTCGTTGGTGACAAAGCCGACGCTCAAGCTGTCGCCGTTGGCGCGGTACGCGATCATGTCCAACTGCACCATCGCGACGACGTCGGCGTTGATGTTGTCGAGGTGATCGGCGTAGGCTTCTGAACCGAGCAAACCGTATTCCTCACCGGAAAAACCGCAAAAGCGGATGGTGTAGTCGAATTGGTATTGCGACAGGATGCGGGCGATTTCCAATACACCCGCTACGCCCGAAGCATCGTCGTCGGCGCCAGGGGCGGGACCGCTGGTGGTGGAGTTGTTAATCGAGTCATAGTGGCCGCCAACAATGACGATCTTGTCGGGATAGGTGACCCCGGTTAGTTCGCCGATGACGACGTCGGCCCCGCTGTCGTAGTTATGCAAGCTGGTGGTCAAACCGAGGGCATTCAGTTCCGCCTGCAACCAGTTTTGAGCGTTGACCTCTCCCGGCTGGAAATGGCGACGAGTGCCAAAGTTAACCATGGTATTGACCGAATCCAGCAGGTTTTGCTGGCTAACCTGCGCCACCATGGCCGCGATGTTGGCCTGGACCGTGGCGCTATTACGCTTTTCCTGAAAATAGGTCGGCTGCAACGGTTGCTTGAAACTTAAACTTCGCAGCGCTCCATGGCAGCTAAAACCGGCCTTAGTGGCCTGTTTAATTAATTCCACCGGCAAAGCTCGAATGGCGGTGTGCAGATCGGCGGATCGCCACAGCAGCTGGCCACCCGTTTCAGCAGGATTTCCAGGCTGAGTCGGATCATGGTGGTGTAAACGCACCGCGACCAGCGGGTTCTGGCCGTCGGCTAGTTGCAGCTCCTCTACAGCGACTGCAAGTCTTTTTGCCAACTCGGTGTTGCGTTCACCGAGCAGGTATCCACCCAAATCTTCGTACATTGCGCCCAGCTCAATCAGGCGATCGCGAGCATCGACGTCGTCGCCGTAGGCGTAAATCACCAAATTGCTAGGAGCTTGAGCTTGGGGTGGTGAAAAAGAGGTCGGAATGGCCAAAGCGGCGCAAGCCGTTGCCCAAAAAATCAGCCCAATTAGGAGGTTTCGCATGGTTTGAGGGTGGGAGACGAGGAGTTTATCCACAAAGCTAGAGGGTAGATGCTGTTTCAGGCTGGATTAGTTCCTGAAAGCCGGGAAATATACCGAAATACTAGGAAAGCCCTGAAAATAGTCTTTCAATGAGATAGAATTTTGTCAGAAAGCCGCTTTTTAGGGGTTTTACAGCCTTGCTTTCCATGGAACACAAGTAAGATTTTCCCCGTCCCAATAGAAACCCACCCAGTCTGTCCCCAGCGATTCGATGAAATTCCTCCTTCCCGCACGTCTACTCATCCTTGCTAGCGCTTTGGCGCTGTGTGTACTTCCGTCTTGTGGCGGTAGCTCTGGGGGATCCGGAGGCGGATCAGGCGGTGGTACTGGCGGCGGATCCGGAGGTGGCAGCACCTCTTACACCCAACCCGACCTAGCCGGTGACTGGACTGGCCACCTTTCGCCCAAAACGGATAACGGTTTGCCTTGGGCGGGCGGCGAGAAACGTATCCTTAGCCGCAATATTTTTGTACGTGGAAACGGCAGCGGGGACTTTACGTTTGCTCAGGACGGATCGGATCAAATTTATGAATTGGGCCAAGCTAGGATCAAGATAGTCACAACCTCGATTACCAAAGCGGGTTATTTTTCGGTGACCTTTAAGCAGACTCTTGGCAGTCGTAGTGAATTGGTACTGGTAGGGCAGTTGAATTCTGCGAAGAATTACATCACTGGTTATTACGAGCTTCGTGTCCACACTAAGCCTGGCCAAGCGAACCAAATCGAAGCTGTGGACGCCGGCACTTTCTGGCTGTCCCTGTCGAGCGGTTCTGGCCATTTCAATGCGAGCATGTTTGAAGGCAAATGGGAAGGCTTCAACTATCACTACGCTCCACGCTACCTGAACTGCGTGATGGAGATTGATGCCGTCGGCAATTTGAGCGACGGCGCCATGATGGATAAGCACGGCTTCATTGAACGCCGTTTCGCCCGCGATGGCAGTAACGACGGTTTGTTCACCAGCTTCTCCGATTCTTCGGTCGGCTTGTTTAGTGGCGCTACCATCGCATATCAAGGTGGACGTGAGTTGAAAATCCTGTTCCTGCTGATGGATGAAACCCGTACTTGGCTTACTGGACCGGCTATAGACATCAATGGTCAGGTCAGCTACCTCCGTTTGAAGCGCACCAGTATTTAGGGCTGCCCTAATCAACAAGCGGACCACGAGGGGGAGGAGTAAAATCCTTCCCCTCGTGTCGTTTGCACCTCTACATTTCCTGTCCGACTTCGACGGCGTTTGGACCGAACCTACGCGTGAAATGCGTGCCGTGCATGACACCGTAGTGGGCGAGCTGGCGCGACTTGGCGGCATCAAAGTGGTCCAAATGGAAGAGCACTACGCCGCTTTTGCGCACCAGGTCATGCGCCATCCCGAGCGCCATGGCTGGATTATCGAAGGTCAAATAACGTCCTACGTAGACGAAGACGTTTTCGCCATGCCGACGGCTGTCGGTCAGCTGATCGATCAGGGCATATTTGCTGGCACGGCCCATTTTCGTGAAGCCATCCTGCGCGAATGGACACACGTCATCGACTTTTTGGATCATTGTTACCACAGTACCTGCGATCGCTTCCGGGCCCTGCACAGCCATGATTTGGCTCCTGGGGCGGCCAGAGTATTGCAGTGGTTAATGGAGCGTGATGTGGACATCACCTTCGCAACGAACGCGCCTGCGGAAAAGGTGATTCAGTGGTTTCATCATCAGGGATTTGATGTGGCTGATGCGCGGGTAACCACGCGCAAACTAAATAAATTGCGAGTTTACGGCCGTGCCGGCAAACAATGGCTAGGCACGAGCGGTGATTTCATGGATTACGGTGGGCGGCGGGTGGCGGTGGATCGTCCACAATATCGGCAGATTATCGAGCATGAAAAGCCAGATCTCATCGTCGGCGATGTGCTTTCGTTGGATCTGTCATTGCCCTTGGCGATGCGCAAAAATGGTGAATCTTCGGCGCCCACGTCCATCGGCTTAATGCAGTTGGCCCATACGCCTCATTGGGCAACTCAGGGCGTCGGTGGCCATGCGGGCACCGTGGACTGGTTGGTGCCGCATGTGACCTCATTGCCCAGACTGATCACCCAAGCATTTGATCAAACTGATCCGACCCCAACGATTGTAGGCGCGTCGTTATGATCGTGGCGCAATGGAACTAGAGTTCGAGCGAGTCTGGCTTCCCTACCTATACCTCTATGGGGTAGGGGGATTGATCTTTTTCACTGGGTTGATCATGGTGCTCAAGAGCCCGGCGTATAGTCACAAACGCTTGAAGGATCGCAAGTGGCTAGGAACACTGCTTTTTGGATATTTTTGGTACGCCGGTATGCACGGCGTCGGAATTTTGGCGGCTATTTCCTAATCGCAACTTCAGTTAGCAATCTTAGCACTTAGCAACCCTCCCCCAGGAATCCATGCTCCCCCTCTTGGCTACTTTGCTTTCGGTCCCCTTGCAAGAAGGCGGCGAAGCCGCTTCGGCCGCCGCGATGCAAGCGGCCGCCAAAGCCGGGGGCTCGCCGGTTTTTTGGGGTATCGTGATTGGTTATTTTGTAATCGTTTTAGGCTTCGGTGGTTATTTCGCTCGCTTCAATCGATCCACTAACGACTTCTTCTTCGGCGGTCGACGTTTTGCTTGGTGGTTGATCACGATGTCGATTGTGGCTACTGGCGTTGGAAGCCACAGTTTTCTGAAATACAGCTCCAAGGCTTATGAACACGGCTTTTCGGCAACGATGGCCTACATGAATGATTGGTTTTTTATGCCGTTATTCATGTTCGGGTGGCTACCCATTATCTATTACATGCGGGTACGCTCCATTCCCGAATACTTCGAGCGACGCTTTAATCCAGGTGTCCGTGTGCTGGCAACGATTTCGTTGTTGCTCTATATGCTTGGCTACATCGGTATAGGATTTGTCACCATGGCAAAAACTTTGCTGCCTATCGTCGGGCCGCATCTCGGATTGGATCTCATTCAAATCGTGTGGATCGTGGCTGTAGTGGCAGGTGTGTACATCACCTTTGGTGGCCAAACTGCAGTCATTTTTACCGACTTGTTGCAGGGATTTATTCTGCTTTTCGCTGGCATTGTTTTGTTTTTGCTCGGGTTGGATTTCCTCGGCGGTTTCGACGCCTTCTGGAATGCACTGCCCGATGATTTCAAACTGCCGCTGGCTAACTTTAACGACGATCCAGGGTTTAACTTCGTTGGGATTTTCTGGCAGGATGCGGTGGCAGGATCAGTCGGTTTCTTATTCATGAACCAAGGGCTGATCATGCGCTTTTTGGCTTGCCGTTCGGTTAGTCATGGTCGCAAAGCCGCGGCATTTAATGTGCTGTTTGCGCTGCCAATATCAGCAATTGCGGTGGCAAATGCGGGTTGGATTGGACGCGCAATTACGACCACCCAACCCGACTTATTACCGCCAGAAACCAATCCGGATTCGGTTTTTGTGCACGTCACTGCCCTGCTGACGTCGCCGGCCGGATTTGGCTTTTTTGTGGCTGCGGTGACCGCAGCTTTGATGAGCACCGTGGATACTTTGATCAACGCAGTGGCAGCGGTAACGGTGAATGATATTTATCGACCTTGGATGAAACGCAAAGGCGTCGAGTCAAACGACAAGCATATGTTGCGGATTGCGATGATGGTTTCAGCTGGTGCAACCATAGTGGGTGTGTTTACGGCTTGGTTGTTCTCCCAATTCGCCCAGCTCTACGAAGCCCATGCTTTTTTTCAAGCAAACTTAACTCCACCTTTAGTAGCGGCAATTTTCCTTGGCATTTTTTGGCAACGATTCAACTCTATTGGAGCTGTAGCGACATTGATCGGCGGCGCTATTTTCATTGTACTCGGAGTCAAATTTCCCGAAACTTTGGTGGCGCCATTTTCCCACAACATTCCTCTTCAAGATGGCAAGTCTTACATTTACATCGGTGCCTTTTACAACCTAGTTGCTTGTTTCTCGATCGGTATCCTTGCCACATTCTTAAGTAGCAAGCCATCTGATAAGAAACTCGAAGGCTTAACCATGTGGACAGTTGACAAAGCGCGGCATGCGTTTAAAGGCGGCACTCCAAACGATCGCCAAGGCTTCAAAATGCCGGTGCGCTGGGAGGTTCATGAAGAATTGCCGGACGGCGCCATAGTCGTCGATCAAGAAACTATGGAAGGCTTGGCCGCGGTAGAGGGCGACTTAATTTATATTTGCGACAAGCGCTGGTGGTTGGGCGGTCTGCGCTCCACCCACGGCAATTTGCGCGGTAGCCATCAGCATGGCGAAGTGGCGCACGTCGCCGCCGACGTCGCCGCCAACGGCCACTTCCTTGCTGGCAAGATGGTGGTGCTAGAAAAGGAAATGTAAGCCCTAAAAAGAGGGATCAATACTGTCTGGATCGACTAAGTCTGAGTGCCAGTCCAAGACCTCGTTTGCCCAATCTGCCGGTAGAGCTTCCTGCAGCGAATAACATTCGTCAGCGCTGGGGAAACTGCCGTTAACGATGTCCTTGCGCAGCGCCTTCAAGGCTTCGCGAATGATGTCTGCTACTTGGGCGTAGCGGCGCACGAATTTGGGTGCTGGGCCCATCGAGAGCCCGATGACGTCGTGCAAAACAAGGATCTGGCCATCGCAGCCCGCACCTGCACCGATGCCGATGGTGGGAATACTGAGGTGCTGACTTACGGTCGTCGCCACCTCGGCGGGTACGCCTTCAAGCACCACCGCAAACGCACCGGCCTCTTCAACAGCCAAGGCGTCGGAAAGAAGTTTTTGCGCACTTTGCACAGTGCGTCCTTGAACGCGGTAGCCGCCTTCCGAATTCACCGATTGCGGCAACAAGCCGACATGACCCATGACCGGAATATCGGAACTCACTACAGCGTCAATCAAATGGGCGCGACGCACACCGCCCTCTAATTTGACAGCTTGCGCGCCGCCCTCACGGACCAAGCGCAAAGCATTGCGCAAAGTCTCCTCTTCATTGACGTGGAAGCTACCGAAGGGCATGTCCGCCACAACCAGCGGACGGTCAACCGCCCTTTTGACGGCACGCGTCGCGCTAATAATCTGATCCAAAGAAATCTTCAGAGTGCTGGCGTGACCGAGCACTACGTTGGCCATGGAATCGCCAACCAGGATGATTTCAAAGCCAGCTTCATCTACCAACCGCGCGGTGGGGTAGTCGTAGGCGGTCAGGCATAAAATTGGCGGGCCGTTTTTGCGGGCGCGAATTTTCGGAGCCGTGACCTTCGAAGGTTGCGGAGTTTCCGGTGTATTTTCAGAACCTTGGCCACCGTACATCGGCTTTTGATCGCTATTGCTCATGGCAAACCCAACTGAGGTTGGTCCAGGTGGGACCGGAGGATGTGAATTCTAGCTGGATTTCACTATAGGATGACCGGAAAGCGCTTTCTCGCAGGCTTGGTCTAATTCGGCGCTCCAGGTGACTTCGGCCGCTTCCAGGTTTTGCCGCAACTGCTCGGGTTTCGAAGCACCCAGCAAAACCGCGCTGATTTCGGGGCGGCGCAGGCACCATGCCAGGGCTAAAGTCGGTAATTCTAAGCTATAGTCGTTGGCTACTTGTTGCAGGTTTTCCAAGGTTTGAAAGGCTTCAGCTTGGTCAAGAATTTGGTCCAGGAATCCGCCCTGGATTGGCTGGGCGGCGGCACGGCTTTGGTTTGGTAAAGGCTTTTGAAATCCATACTTACCGCAAAGGAATCCCTGGCCGAGCGGGGACCAATTAAGCAAGCCTATGCCCAAATTCGAGCATGCTGGCATCACCTCGGCTTCGATTTGCCGCGAAACCATGTTGTACGGCGGTTGCTCCGAAATCGGGGCAGGCTGGCCCAAGTCCTGGCACAGCGCCACGGTATGGCGCAACTCGTCTGCACTCCAGCAGCTGGTACCCCAATACAACACTTTGCCGCTGCGGATCAGGTCGCCCATCGCGGTAACCGTCTCAGCCAATGGAACCAGGGGGTCAAAGCGATGGCATTGATAAAGATCGAGGTAATCGGTTTGCAGCCGTCGCAAACTATTGTCAATGGATTCAAAAATATGTTTGCGCGACAAACCACGGTCGTTGGGGTTGTCGCTCATCGGGAAATAAACCTTGCTGGCAATCACCAAATCCTGTCGGCGACGGCCATTAAGCGCCTGGCCAAGGAACTCTTCGGCAACACCGAAGTCGTAAATATCCGCGGTATCTAGCAGGTTAATGCCTTGATCAAGCGCCATGTCCACCATGGTTCGGGCGTTTTCTAGGCCGCCTTTTTCGAAGGTCAACCAGGAGCCAAATGCCAAGCGCGAAACCTTGAGGCCGCTGTTCCCCAATGTGTTGTATTCCATGCCCATAGCTTACTCCTGACTTGAAGCGGGCGCTCCCAAACGTCACCATATGCGGGTGCGCTTGGTCGGCATCCTGATTGCGGTTGGCGTTTTGGTGGCGGGAGCTGCCATGTGGGGCTACGACGTGAGCCAGCAACGTCGCCTGGAGGGTGGGGTTCGGATCTTGGCCTTGAAGAAGTTCGAACCCTTTGTGGTGCGGTGGGCGAAGCAACACGCCAACGACTTTTCACACGAAATCCTGATCGATATCGCGGATACGCAACGCTTTAGGCAAGAACTGCAATTGGACAACGATCAGTACGACGCCTTCATCGTTGATTCTTATGGAAGTTCAGCGATCACCCTGCGCAAGCAAGGCCGACTGCGCAACTTTTTTGGCGGCCCACTAAAATTGTTGGCCAGAAATGGCGTAGCTGAGTCGGCTGAACTCAGCGAACTGTGGCCGCTCCTCGAGGGCAAAGTGGTGGGGGTTTTACCTACCGACACACCGCTGGGCCGAGATACCAATTTGTGGTTCCAACTAGCAGACATAAAATCAGCCGGTTCCGGCCCCAAGTTGCAAATTTATTCCCGTACCTTGGATTTACTGCAAGCCCTTCACCGCGCCGACGTCGACGCTGCCGTTTTGCGCGCCGACCTGCAAGATCCGCCCGAAACCGAGGTCATTGCCTGGCACAAGCTGAAAGGTCGGCCGCAAGACACCTACGAGATGGGCATGTTGGTCTTGACCAGCTCACCTCACCGCGAATTGATGCGCGATATTTGGTTGGAAATTCAACCGGAATTTTTGCGCCACCAACTATCCAAATAGAGCGCGCAACGTTTCTTGAGCGGTCATCCAATTGCGATCACTAGGTGCCCATTCTTCAGGCCCAAGCCAAATCGGGCCTTGCGCATCGCTGCTGGGCAAGCGGCCGTGAGAACCACGGACCAAAGATGTATCTAGCGGCACCACATTCATGGTCATGCGCAGGCCAGCTTTTTTGGCCAAAACCTTGGCGATGATTCGAGCCTTCAGCAATGGCTTTTGCGGGTCCAAAAAGAGTTCGCACGGGTCGTATCCCGGCTTGCGGTGGATGTCCACAGTACGTGCAAAATCGGGTTCTTGATCGCCGTCGATCCAATAGGGATAAGCAAACCAAGAGCCAGCCTCGGCTACCAAAAATAATTCGCCACTGCGTTCGTGATCCAAGCCTATTTCGGCAAACTCAGATTGTTGATATACGCGATCGACCCCAGGCAAAGCTTGCAAAAGCGCAATGATCTGCTGAAGGTCGTTCTGATCGGACACATAAACATGTGCACATTGATGGTCACAAACAGCAAAGGCGCGCGAATTGCCAGGATCCAATAACGCACCATTTTGAGCCGGGTGAATTTCAAGCAAGCCTGCTTTGCGCAAAGCCCGATTGGGCTCCACCGCCCGCTCCACAGCCTCTATGCCATATTCGCTTAATACAATCACCTCCATTGCCTGCTCTTCAGCGAAGCTCAACAGCCGGTGCAGCTCCTCGTCAAGTTGGCCAGCGGCGACGTCGGCCTGCTGGCTAGCGGGGCCGAAACGTTGCAGGTCATAATCGAGGTGGGGCAGATAGCACAAAGTCAGGCCGGGCTTTTCGTGCTGCAACACTTCCAAGGTGGCATCGATGATCCACCGCGAGGAAGCAATACCCGCTGCGGGACCCCAAAATTGAAACAGCGGGAAGGCGCCTAGTTTTTGGGTCAAGCGCTGGCGTAGCTGCGGCGGGTGGCTATGAATATCTGGACCTTTGCGTCCATCAGCCCAATAAGTTGGACGCGGTGTAATCGAATAGTCCGCGTGACTGGGCAGATTCCACCACCAAAAAATTTGCGCCGTTGTGCTATCCGGGTTTTGTCGACGCCATTCTTGCAGCAAAGTGGGTGCAGTTAACAAGCCTACCGACTGACGCCACAGCCATACTTCAGCCAAGTCGCGAAAGTACCAGCCGTTGGCCACCGCACCATGGCCGTCACCACCTGGTCGTTTGCCAGTCAACATGCTCGCCTGGGCGGTGCAAGTAACCGCAGGTAAATCCGGGCGCACATAGCAGCGCTGGCGCGACGTCGCCCAAGCTTGCAGCTTCGGCATGGATTTTTGCAGTAATTGCTCAGTCAAGCCAACTGCATTGACGACTAGGGTAGGTTTCATGTTTGGCATTTGGCGTTGGCCATGGCGTCGGCCAGCGTCGAAATCTTTCTCAGAACCCGAACTGCTCCAGCTTCGTTCATTTTTTCTTCTGCGTCTACCAAGCGAAACCATTTGATTTGGCTGGACTCGCCGGGGGCTGGGTTGAGCGGCTGTTCCGGATCGGCAACCAGCAGATAGCGCACATCCAAATGGTTGTGGGCGGGCACCTTTCCCTTGGCGGGAATAGGGTGGATGTCCAAATCGAAAATGGTGGGCTCACCGAAAAAATCGAACTGAGCCAAGCCGCTTTCTTCAAACACCTCGCGTAGCACCGTATGGGCTGGATGCTTTTCACCGTCGTCATGGCCGCCCACTTGTAACCATCGATCCAGCTTGCGATGGAAATGTAACAACAAGCAATCCAATTGCGGTGAAATGATAAACGCACTTGCCGTAATGTGGCCTGGCATGGTGTCGCGGTGCCACCAGCGCTCATCGCTTTCAACTAAGTCCAAAATAGTGACGCGAAAGCTCTCTTCTACCTCATCCACGCCACGATACGCGCGTAGTTCAGCGGCCAAAATTTGCTGATGCGGTTGCAAAGACGAAGCCACGATTAAATGGCTTCCACTTCCATCAGCGCCTGACCTTCATCGACGTCGCTGGAATCTTCAACCAAAAAACGCACCACGCGCGCCTTACCGGGCAGCCCGTTTTCGCTTTGGTATTTGACCGGGTTAAAGGTCTTCATCACCTCCAATAATCCAACCGTCCGGCCTACGCCAATTTCACAGCCCTCTTCCACGAATGCCGGTGAATCCGGATCGGGGTTGCGATAAAAACGACCCGCTTGCGGTGATAGCAACACCGGCAAACCACTTGCGCTAGCGGCCTGCAGACCCAATTCGGCCAACGCAAAATCGTCGCCAGCGGCGGCACGGAGTTCGAACAATACCTGCCCATATTCTACTGGCTCATGTTTCAATTCCGGTGGCTTGGTGGCGACATAACCAAGCACGCCTGCAGGGATTTGTAGTTCGAAGACTTGATCAAGCACCACCAAGGTCGCGCAGGAATCACCGCTGCGGAACATGCTGCCCTCGCGTGGAGCCAACGCATAAAGGCCGACCCCTGGGGATAACAGTTGCCACCCCCCGTCTTTGGTTGGCTCGGCTTTGAGCATTAATGTTAGCTGAGACATGATGGAGGTGTTTTAAACGCTTTCGGTGAGTACATCCAAGTCGTGCAGCGACCAGATGCGTGGGTTTTTAATGCGGCGTGAACCTTGGTTTTGGTAGGAAGCTTCGATCAAGCACTCCAAATACGAACGTAGTTCACTTGGGGAAATGATCTCGTCGGTGTCGCGTTGACTGGCGGCGATGTACGGGTCCATATCGCCTTCAATTCGGCTTTCTACTGCCGCCATGCCCTTTTCGATGGCTTCGCGTTCGGCAGCGTTCTCACTTGCAATATTGAAGTCATCATCCAGTTTGGTGTTGTATGCGGCAATCGCCAAAGTTCGCCCCTCCATTACGCTTTGTCGCGACAGGGGAGTACTCAGCTGCAAGGTCGGTTCGTATGGCAGCCCGGCCATTGCGTAATAACCGGCGCCGCTGGCCTTGCGCATAAGCACAGTAAACATCGGCGTGGTATTGGTGCTGTTGGTGTAAATCAGGTTGGAACCATACCCCAACAAACCCTGCGCTTCCGCCTCAGTACCTATGTCGAAGCCGCTGATATCTTGAAGCCAAACGATGGGGATGCCGTCGGAATTGCATGCACGCGAGAACTGTGAAATCTTGGCGATGCCCTCGCGGTATAAAATGCCACCGGGCTTGACCTTGCCGCGGTGATGGGGGTCGGCAACTGGGCCTTGAACGTTGGCGATAAAACCGGTGTAAAGCCCATTCACCCGACCGACGCCCACCACCATTTCTTTTCCGCGGTGGGGCATCAGTTCCCAAAACAGCGAGCGGTCGACCAAGCGTGCGATGACTTCGCGCACGTCGTAATAAGTGCGATGGTCGGGTGGGAACAAAGTGTCCAGCTCTTGCGCCGGGTACTGCGGTGCCGCGCTCATTACTCCGCCACGGCGAAAGTCAGCGCCAGAGCTGGCAGTTCGAGCAATTTCACGCCGAATCGCCGCCAAACAAGCGACGTCGTCGGGCACGCGTTCGTCGGCGCAGGCGGATTGGTGCACATGCACCTCAGGGCCGCCGATGCCCAAGCTGGTCAATTTTTGCGATTTTGCGCCCTTAATCAGCGCGGCGCCGGCGATCACCATATAAGCCTGCTCAGTCATATAAACGCGATCCGAAATGATCGGCATATAACCGCCGCCGGCAATGCAATCGCCGAATACGCCTGCAACTTGCGGCACGCCCACAGCCGACAGCTGCGAGTTCTTTTTGAAAATGTGGCCAGCGCCATAACGCCCAGGGAAGGATTTGGCCTGTTCCGGCAAAAACAGTCCGGAGCAATCCACCAAATACACTACTGGAATGCGCAGATTCAGCCCGACCTCCTGCGCCCGCTCAATTTTCTCCGGCGACTGCGGCCACCAAGAACCCGACGCCACCGTGTTGTCATTCGCAATGACCACGACCCAGCGACCTGCGACTCGAGTCAAAGCAGTCACCACGCCGGCCCCTGGGGCCTTCATGGTGCGTCCACCCTGGTCAAATTCCACACCCCAATTGACGAAGGTGCCGATCGGATGAATCGGTGCACCAGGGTCGCGCAAAGCCTCCAAGCGCTCCCAGGCGGTCATCTTGCCCTTGGCATGGGTGCGATCTTGGTACTTTTTGCCCCAACCCTGGCGGATTTGATCGCGGCGCGCCTGCAACAAATCCAGATGTTCGACCATAGATGAGCCGTTACGACTGACCTCATCCGGTTCGAGGAAAGCATCACGGGCGGAGCCTATTGGGTGTAGGGGGACGAAGGCCATAGCCCCCACATTATGGAACCGTGGGCACAAAAAAACGCGCCTGCTGCCTGAAAATGGCGGCGGGCGCGTGGGATACTCAGCGCTTATTTGACGCGTGAATATTCTAGCTCCATGACCTTCACATTTGGCTTTTTAGGCATAGCAGCGCCAGGCTTAGCTGGAATGGTGTCAAACATTTCGAGCTTGAAGTGATCATCGTCAATCGGAATGGTGCGGTGCGAGAATGGGCGACCTTTAGGGCTGACCACGTCGCGCATGGTGCCAAACATTTCAATGACACCGTCTTTATCCATCACGCCTTCGGAATAGGTCATTCCGGTGGACATGCTGTCCATCCAAACGGACTGGAATTTTTTGGTCAAATTGTCATAGCCCATGACCAATAGGCCTTCGGTTTTCATTCCCATAAATTCATACTCGACCTTTTCAACTAGATAGCGGCCGCCGAGGGCTTTTTGCACCTTGGATTTGCCTTTGCCCTCAGTCCACGGGCCATTCGGGTCCATGCGCATGCGCATAACCGAATTCCAATTGCCGACGCCTTCAGCCAAATGGACGTGCTCTTTGCCAGGGACCGCCAATTTCATGGTGGCATCCATGATGGCCATGGCGTCCATTTCATGCGCCGGTTCTTGAACGGGCTCTTGGCCGGGGACGAACCACTCGGCGGTAACCCAGGAAGAAGTGGCCGCGACGGGCACGGCGGTTAAAACCAATTTGAGGAAGGTATTCATGTAAAAGGGGTAGGGGTTCACGGGAGATTAGCGCAAGTAAAACTGGCACTGGTCCAGCAAATCGCGCAGATCGGCGGTGTGCTCTCGTAGAACCGAATTTCCATTATTCAAGGGCTGCCAACCCGGCCCATAAGCGCGAATGGGTAAATCGTCGGAATAACCGCTGAAAACAAGCACACCATGTTCGGGTAATTTCATCGCCAAGGAGGACCAACTTGAAGACACCACCCTGCGATTTTCGGGTAAATGGAACAGGTTTTCCCCAATCGAATAATCTGCCGCCTGATCCGCAGAGACACCAACCATTTCCAGCAAAGTTCGCGGTAAATCGATGTGACTTGATGGTTTGCTCTCGGTGCCGGTCGGAACTCCAGGCCCGCGCATGACAAAGGGCACCGAAACCTGCTCGTCGCTAAAGTTCGAGTGGTGGCCCCAGAAGCCGTTTTCAAAAAACTCCTCGCCGTGGTCGCCTGTGACCAGAACGATGGTGTTTTCCAGTAAGCCGCGTTCGCGCAAGGATTGAATCATATTGCCGACGACTTGGTCGCCGTGGCGCACCGAGTTGCGGTAGCGATTGAACAGCGCCCAGCGATCTGGCGGCTTCAAGCCATAAGATAGCTGGATATATCCAACCTTTTTCGACGACGGAGTGAAGTAAGTTTCGTCGTCCGGAAAGCTGTAGTTGGCATGCGTGCTATCCAAAAGTGAAAACGCGAAAAACGGACGCTCTTTGTTTTCACGTTGATCCAACCACTCTGCAAATCGTCCCGCAACCAACCGATCCTTTTGCCAGGGTTCGCCTTCAAATACATCGTCGACTGATTCGGGTATCGTCGACCAAGCGGTAGAACGGAATTCCGGGAAGGATTGCGACGCACTACAGATGACGCGCATTTCGTAATCCAAGTCTTTCAATGTATCGATCAGTACTGGCGATTTTTTCTGCTCCAGCATCGGTGCCCAATAATTCCCGTGCAATCCATAAAGCAAAGTGAAGATGCCATGGCGAGTGCAATTGCCACCACTCCAATGCGACGCAAATACGCGTGCATCTTGACTAAATTGCCAAGTGTTGGGCATGGTTTCAGGCCCCAACATGTCGCTGCGCAATCCATCCAATACCAGAATTAATACATTTGGACGTGGCCCTTCCGTCGGCAGCTCTATGGCTGCTTTGGGGTAGTCCAACAAAATATTGTGATTGCCAAAGACCGCTTCGTTTTCACTTGGTGGTTCGTCGGCGAGTACTTTCCAAATCGTTTGCGGCAGCGAGTAATAAGGAAGTAGTTCGCTAATTGTTGCTAATTCTTCACGTCCTTCTTCGACGTCGCGGGCGTAAAGATTGCGTTCGGCAGCAACGATCGGCAGCACCAATCCCAAAGCCAAAAAAACAGGTTGCAGACGAGCGGCGCTACCGGATTTATTGCGGGCACGGTTCAGAAACTTGAAATACAAAAACGCCTGGGTGGTGACGATGCCGATAAAGGCAAATATGGGTAGGACAAAATCAACCAGGTCCGGATGGATGGCGTCGCCAGAGCCAGGGGTCACCAAACTATTCCAAACAACTTCGTTGAGGTGAAAACGAAATACACCAAATACCCGAGTGTCGGCGAATAACAACAACAAGGCCAAAGTCCATAACAAGCCTTGGCGTTTGGCCCAGCGGCGCGGCGGGCCATCGTGCAATAGGGCCAAGCTCAGGCCAATAGCCCCCGGAGGTAAACTCAATAAACTAATGCTAGAAACCAATCCCAAAGCCAAAAACAAAATTCCTTTGGGCGACATGTCCTCCGGAGCGTGTTGTAAATAGCCTAGCGCCACCAACGAGCCGAACAAGATGTTCAGCATCCAGAGCTGCAGTGCGGCGCTGAAGCGCGCGCCTCG
>JACKQG010002535.1_pt1 | contig 23731 bp, 22 predicted proteins | sample 8237621 | NCBI WGS metagenome assembly JACKQG01 (sample SAMN15677084, study PRJNA649215) | marine metagenome | biome: marine; feature: Black Sea; material: saline water; isolation source: suspended particulate matter (SPM) from the Black Sea western gyre | collected 2013-06-09/2013-06-10 | depth... | reverse complement strand
AAAAAATTTACTTATCGAGAATTTATAAATGAAGGCTATCGTTAATGCAGTAGAACGAGTAGGTGCCTGGATCCTGGCTGATGAAGTTTACTCTGGTGCTGAACGAATTACCGATGAAGAGACGCCTTCCTTTTATGGCCGATATGATTAGCTGTACTGATCCTGCTGAAACTAATCTTTCGGTAGGGGAGGTAATTTCTTCATGCCAGCATTATTAGCTGCGTTGGTGGTGATATCGTGCAATTCCTTTTTTACATCTTCAGACATTGGTGAAGGTTCATATTTCTTGAGCAGTTCATCGACTCGTTCCTGAGCGCGATCCCAGGTGGATTTTGAACCCTTCTTCTCCCACGCCTCCATGGTGTCTCGGTCAATTACTTCGGAAGGGATATACATTTCCTCACGGAACCATTTCTTCGTATGTGGGTGACTTAAATAGTTCCCCTTGTGTCCGAGTTCCTGCATGATATCGAGCGCAATGGGTGTCTGTCGGCCGTCAATACCCGCGACCAGGCGTTTTGCCATACCAAGGATCTCGGCGTCGACTACCATTTTTTCGTAGCTCAAGCAGCTTTCATAGTCCATCATCCCGGGGCCGGAAACCATGTTTGCCCCGGCCAGGGCAGCAAAAAAGGCACTGGAGGACTCCAGGCCGCATTGTGCATCAACGATCTTGGCATCACTCATCCCGAGATAGGAATGCGTTGGCATGCCTAATACTTTGCCCACCTGAACATAGGCACAATTGATCATCCAAGTGCCGATTGCGCCCATAGGTGTGGTCCCCTTGCGCATATCAAATATAGCGGGAGAGCCGCCCCAAACAATCGGTGCGCCGGGATTAACCAACTGGTTGATGGTTACGCCGCTCAGGCATTCCGCAGTATGCTGCACCACTGCGCCAGCAAGCGTGACAGGAGAGTTCGCGCCGGTCATTGGCATGGAAATTAATTGAGCCGGGATGTTATTTTTTGCGCAGTCGATCAAGTTCTGGCAGGTGATATCACTCCATTTCAATGGGGGAGAGGGGCAAACATCAAAAACCGCAATTGGTTTCTCGGCCAGGTTTTTTTCACTTCCACTAACGGCAACCAGCATATCCTTCATCGTCCACCAGGTTTCTTTTTCGAAGGCGCCGGTGACGATCGGCTTGTGCATGTAATTCAGCGCCAAATAAAGGCGGTAAAGATCGCCGATGGCCTCAGGTACGTCGGAAGCGATGAAGGCTGTGCTCTGCGCATCCACCTGGGGAAGCATTTCAACAAGCTTGACGAAATTGACGAAGTCCTCGGTGAGCGGCTGACGCTGCCTTTGGGTTTCGCGATCTAAAATTGTGATGCCTCCCGACCCGGGAGTGAATTGGACAGTGTCGCCACCATAATGGACAACTTGAACCCCATCTAAATTGTAAAGATAAAATTCAGAAGGTCGGGTTTCCAGCGCTTGTCGGGCAAGCTTTTCCGGAATTTTGGCGATCTTATTGTCCATATCAACTTCTGCACCAGCATCAGCCAACAAAGAAAGCGCCTCATCGTTTTTTACCTGAATACCCGGGTTCATTAACAGGGCAAATCCTTCCTCGAGGATTTGCGTGACAAGCTCATCTGAAAGAAGGTTTAATTTCGGTTGCATCGTTATTACCTCCACATTTGGTGACCTCAACTGATACCAGGATAATAATGGTTTGTGAAAATAATGTCAATTTTTCATAATGCAGAAGAAGGTGAAAGCAAGTGAAGAATCTTTAATTCTTCACCAGCTCTTGTCCATCGGGGCTATCCTGTACTGTCCAGCCGAGGGCAGCGATTTGATCACGCAGGCGGTCAGATTCTGCGAAATCCTTACTGTTACGGGCTTTTTGGCGGGACTCGACCAGGGCCAAAACTTCATCTGAGGGTACGGGGGCAAGTTCAGGGTCGGGGGCGTTGCGGAGGAATTCCAATGCTTTTGCTGAGATACCATCTTCCAATTCTGCCGGGCAAAAATCCCCCAGATCATGTAATGAAAATGTTTCCCCTGCGGGATAGATTTCTATTTTTTTTTTGTCAATTACGGTCACCGAACTGACGCCGCTTGTGCTGCATGAACTGGTCTCAAAATCGAGAATTATCCCGGTATGCTCATCAAGCCCAACGATAATCTGATCATCAGGAAGTTGCTGCCGCCAGAGATCAAAACGTTCACGGCCGACAAAGCAGCGGCTGGTATCAACATCTGCGCCACCGTCGGTATTATTCCAGTGCGGGATAAAGGATAGCGGCAGACAGCAATCTTCGAAGAGGTCTAAACCAGGTTTGGCGTGCGTATCTTCGCCAACTTTGAATATTTCATAAACGGGTAAAACATGTTCACTGACAGCAATGGTGGCAGCGCTGGCAAAAATAAGGGCGGCCCCGCTGCGGTTGCGATAGCGAATCACATCCCAGGCGAGGGTATTTTTCAGTTGACGGACAGCATAAGTCGGGCTGCCGGGACCCATAAAGATCAGGTCAGCCGAGAGGAGCGGGGTCAGGATGTCGGGATTATCAGGGCTAAATGCCGTATCTTTTTTACGGGCAGGGATGATATCGATGATGGGATCGTAATTTTGCAGTCTGGTTTTAAGATAGTCCCCCACTTTTTGGGCCACAAGGTCAGAATTAAGTTCGAAACCCGCAGTCGTTTCCATGATCGCAATACGCGGGGGGTGATTCAGATCTTTGATCAGGCTCTCGAAGATCCGTCCGCCAGCAAGCGAAGTTTCTCCAGAGCCCAGAAAAGCTATTTTTCCATACATATTATTCACCAATAAATTGTCCAAATCCTAAATATAGTGCACCATACTTAAGAGTGGAAACTAATTTTGAGCAGCATGATTTTGCGAAGATCGCAAAGCGCCTGCTTTTTAACGCGAAGCCCACGAATTGGGCGAATGAAGCGAAAAAACCTAAAAACTTTCGCCTTTTTCGTGCTTTTCGCGTTGTAAAATGATAGACCTAAAACACTTGCTGGTTTTCCAAAGACCTGAGAAGATCTTCCTTGGTCAAAATATTTTCTCTAAAATAAAGTACCATGATACCCTAAATGCCCAGAGATTAGGTACTACTTGATTAATTGACGCGCTTCTTGCCAAATCATATCAAACATTTCGACAGTCAGCCTTCCGGTTTGCGTATTTTGCCGGCTGGGATGAAAGGATGCCAACAGCCATGCTTCATTTGGTAATTGATGCAATGCCCCGTGTGAAAAGACATAATCCTTTTTTCGCAGATTGTAGATGCGCAGGATACGATCAAAGCCGATCCTCCCCAAGGCGACAAAAACCTTTGGTTGGATGATCCTGATCTCACGTTCAAGAAAAGGCTGGCAGGTATTTAACTCTTCGGAAGTCGGTTTGTTTTTTGGGGGAGCACAACGACCAGAGGAGGTGATCCACATCTCAGACAGGCGCATTTCATCGTCACGGGCGATTGCATTTGGCAGGGAGGCAAATCCTGCACGATGAAGCGCGGGAAAAAGAAAATCACCCGAAGCATCCCCTGTAAATTGCCGGCCTGTACGATTTGAGCCATGTGCTCCAGGAGCTAATCCTACCACCATCACCTGCGCTTGCGGGTCGCCAAATCCCGGGATGGGTTTGCCCCAATACTCATGATCGAGATATGCCTTTCGTTTGGTCTGGGCGACTTCCTCACGCCAGGCCACCAGGCGCGGACATTTTCGACAGGAAATGATTTCCTGCGTTAGCGAATCTAGCTCTTTCGTGGACATGGGGAATTATGGATTTCGAATCATCTCAATCGATTGATTGAAAATCCCATCGATATTTTTTGCCACGCCCCCGCCCTGGGCAATGGTGTTATCCCCGCCACCGCGACCCTGATAGGGCGCAAGGTGCTTCTGAAGCAGGTCATTTGCGTTCAGTCCAGAATCAGTCGCGCAGGATATTACCAGTGAAAGTTTCTCGTCCTCAAGAGATGCCAATAACGCAACCATGGAGGGATAGTTGCGAAGTTGGATCGCCAGTGTGCGCAAATCTGCAGGTGAACGATTTTCATAGATTTTTGTCACCAGCCAATTTTCATCCACCTTTTCTGCCAACTGGACCATCTTCTCGATTTCCACATTCATCGCAATGTCGCGGAGGGGTTTCAATTCAGATTGTGCCTCTTTGAGTTGCCCTTGTAAGTTAGAGAGGGCTTCGGGCAATCCTTCCACGCCTGTATCCAATTCGGCAGCAATACCTTGTGAAATGCTCTGGACTTGCTGCAAAAATTCCAGTGCCTGCCAACCTGCAACAAAATAGATCCGTGCCTTGTGGTTGATCCGCTCGGTCTTTACGATTTTAACCAAACCAACCATGCCGGTCTGTGGGAAATGCGTCCCGCCACAGGCCGAATAATCAAAACCCTCCACTTCCACGACGCGGATACTTCCACTCACCTTTGGTGGTCGGCGGAAGGGAACACTGTCAATATCTTTTACAAAATAAGTTTTCACTTCACGATTTTCAAAGATAATTTGATTTGCCAGTTTTTCCATGCGGGAAATATCGTCAGATGAAAGTGTTTCCGCATCAAAATCAATAGATGAGGGTGTCTCTCCACTGATATGAGATGATAGCGTTTCAAACCCCAGGTCTGTTGCAAAAGCTGCCGATAAAATATGCTGCCCGGTATGATGCTGCATATGCCGGAAACGCCGTTTCTCATCGATCCTGGCAGGATAACTTCCAGGCTCAACTTCCCGGTCTAGCACGTGAACTATTTCATCGGCTTCGATAAATACATCCACAACGCGCGCCGTGCCAATCGTCCCCATATCATAGGATTGGCCGCCGCCGGTTGGGTAGAAAAAGGTGGAGGGCAGAATCGCGCCAAAGCGGCCATCTGTCAGCGTCCGTGTTTCGACCACCTCAGCAGTGAATTCCATCGTCATTGGATCATCAAAATAGAGTTTTTTTGTCATAAGATTTTCCTGTCATTGCGAGCGGAGCAAAGCAATCTCCTAGATTGTCTTGGAGACTACCGCGTTGAGCTAAAGCTCTCCTCGCAGTGAGATTATTAAAGAATAATCATTGCATCACCAAAGGAACAAAAGCGATAGCCTTCTTCTTTGGCGACCTCGTAGGCGTTCAAAATTTGCTCGCGTTCAGCAAAAGCACTCACCAGCATCAGCAAAGTGGACTTGGGTAAATGGAAGTTGGTGATCAACCTACCCACTGCCTGAAATTTATAACCCGGCAGGATAAAGAGCGAGGTCGGTCCGCTCATAGGGAGGATTGCTCCCGTTTGAGCGGCAGATTCCAGAGTCCGCACAGAGGTGGTCCCAACCGCGATGATCCGGCCTCCGGCCTCTTTCGCCTCGTTGATCTTTTTTGCCGCTTCGGGCGTGATCTCGCACCATTCGGTGTGGATATGGTGTTCATCCGCATTTTCTTCGGTGACGGGGGCAAAGGTATCCAACCCAACGTGTAAGGTGACCTCGGCGATACCCACGCCCTGGGCCTTTAGCTCATCAAGCAGGCGATTGGTGAAATGCAATCCAGCCGTGGGCGCCGCAGCTGATCCCGGCTCCTGGGCATAGACCGTTTGATAGCGTTCGGGATCCTCCAATTTGGCGTGGATATATGGTGGCAGCGGCACATTTCCGATCTGCGAAAAAAAGGGCTCGATTGGCTCCTCAAAGCGGATCAGGCGTTGCGCGCCATCGAGTACTTCAATAATTTCGACTTGGACTCCAATGTCTCCAGATTTTGGGTTTGCTCCCTTCCGATGACTCGAGTCACCGGATTCTATATTAATCACAACCTTTTTTCCTGTGACCAATCCTTTCCCTCCGACGAGGGCGCGCCAGGTTAACTGCTCCTCCTGTCGGAGGAGCAGTAGTTCCACTTTGCCCCCCGATTCTTTACGGGCATAAATTCGCGCTGGAATGACACGGGTTTGGTTGATCACCAACAAGTCGCCAGGATTCAGAAAACGCCCAATATCACGGAAGTTGAGATGTTCGATCCCGCCATTTTCACGATGCAGCGCCAGCAAACGGGAAGAATCCCGTGGTTCAGCGGGAGTCTGGGCGATCATTTCTTGGGGAAGGACGTAGTTAAAATCCGAGGTTTTCATGAAAGGGTGAGAATTGTAGTTTTGGAATGGGGAATTGCCTCAACGCGAATATCGAGAACAATTAGTACAAGTTTTTTCTCCCCCATGTCAGCTTTTATGCATAGACTAAACGCCCCTTTGGAACAGGAATCTCACGCCCCAGTTCACGTGCGGTTTCAATCCATTCCTTGATAATAATTTCCAAGTTAGCCAGGGCTTGCTGGTAGCTTTCGCCATCAGACATACAGCCGGGCAACTCAGGTGCCTCGGCAATAAAAGATTGATCGTCTTCGCTCCAGTAAAGGATCACTTCATATTTAATCATTTTCTTTACCTGCCAGTTTATATTTGAGAATAAGATTACGTACTTGTTTTACTTGGTAAGCTTTTGCTTTTGCCTTTTTGGACTGTAGATTAATTATTTCTGTCACATCTTCTTTCGAGAAAATATGATGACTCCCACGGATACGTTCTTGAAAGCCAAAGAATAAAAGCAACTTTCGTAAATCATCGAAAGAAATATTCGTATCTGATGTGCCACGTAGAATATTACTCAGAGTTTTTTCTCGTTTACTCATTTTTTAAGATTATAGCACGCAGTTCACAGTATTTTTTCGTAAACCCGAGGGGAGTGGCGGTTGAAAAATTTCTGGCCATCTCACCACAACTTCGGCTGGCTTTCCTCGCTATACTCAAACCCCAAATGCTCATAGGCCCGTTGGGTCGCGACACGCCCTTGCGGGGTGCGGTCGAGGAAACCGAGTTGAAGCAAATAAGGTTCAACCACGTCCATGATCGTATCCGGTTCTTCGCTGATCGAGGCACCAATCGTATTGAGCCCCACCGGGCCACCACGATATTTTTCGATGATCGCTTTGAGTACGCGCCGATCCATATCGTCGAGACCGAGGGGGTCGATGGCGAGCAGATTTAGAGCGTCAGAGGCGACTTCCCGGGTAACCATCCCATCTGCGCGGACCTGGGCATAATCACGTACACGACGAAGAAGGCGCAAGGCAACACGGGGAGTGCCACGTGCGCGCCTGCTGATTTCCTTGATCCCATCTTCGTCGGCGGGAACATCCAGCATCCTGGCAGCGCGCGTCGCAATTGCCTGGATTGCCTCGAGATCGTAGTAATCCAACCGGTAGACTGCACCAAAACGCGCCCGTAAAGGTGCGGTCACGAGGGCCAAACGGGTGGTCGCACCGACTATGGTAAAGCGGGGTAATTTCAACCGAATGGAGCGCGCTGAGGGACCCTTCCCGATTACAATATCCAGAGAGAAATCTTCCATCCCGGGATATAAAACCTCTTCAACGACACGGCCCAAGCGATGGATCTCATCAATAAAGAGAATATCTCCGGCGCGCAGATTTGTCAGAATGGCAGCCAAATCTCCTGCACGTTCGATGGCAGGGCCGGAGGTCACTTTGATATTGACGCCCATCTCATTTGCCAGAATATGCGCAAGGGTGGTCTTCCCCAATCCCGGAGGACCGTAAAAGAGAACATGATCGAGGGCCTCACCACGCTTGCGGGCAGCTTCGATTAAAATCGATAGATTTTCCTTGATCTGATGCTGGCCAATAAAATCGGGTAAGAGCTTTGGGCGTAAGGCATGATCGACGCGATCATCTGGTTTGGGCTCAGGATCGAGAGGGCGATTTTCAGGAGAAGACATAAGCTGAATTATACAGCAAGATAAGTTCCGCTATAATATGATGCATTAGATAGGAGAAAAAATGACAAATATATATCCATCTCAACATCCTCTCGTTGCCCACAAACTGACCCGCCTGCGAGATAAAAATACCCAGCCCAAAAAATTTCGTGAGCTGGTGCGCGAAATCTCGGCTTTGCTGGTCTATGAGGCCACTGCCGATTTGCTTGTGATCCCGCGTGACGTCGAAACTCCTCTGACCTCCACAGGTGGTTGGGAGTTAAAAGAAAAAATTGGTCTTGTCCCAATTCTGCGTGCGGGATTGGGGATGGTGGAAGGTGTTTGGGGATTGATGCCCTCAGCTGAGGTCTGGCATATTGGACTTTATCGGGATGAAGAGACTTTGAAACCTGTGGAATACTATAACAAATTGCCCATCGAACCGACGGTTTCGGTCTGTCTCATCCTCGATCCGATGCTTGCTACCGGGGGATCGGCAGTTGCCACTGTAGACGTGGTCAAGCGCTGGGGCGTCAGCCGGATCAAATTTGTAGCAATGATCGCCTCCCCTGAGGGAATAGCTGTGATGCAGAAAGCTCACCCCGATGTGCCCATCCATCTTGCCGCGATAGACGACCACCTGAATGAGATCGGTTATATCGTCCCCGGCCTGGGGGACGCGGGAGATCGTCAGTTTGGTACGGCGTAAAAGGAGATGAGATGACTACGTTAAAGGAGATCATCCCACTATTGCAGGAATTTCCCGAAGAAGAAAAGGGGAAGATCCTTTCACAGGCAGAGCAATATGATGGCTTGCTTGCGAAACTTCCTAAGGCAGCAGAGCTTGGTGGCGCGGAAGAGAAAATCGAGGCTGGCATCCTGGCGCTGAACGGAGCTTCCGGTGCAGGTCAAAGCTATGTGATCAAACGCGTCGAAAAACTGCTTTCGGAGAAATCTCTGACGCTGCCGCGCATCTATTTGCTTGGGACCAGATCGCCCCGTCCTGACGAGGGCCACAAAAATCCCTATATTTTTGCCCAAGAAGTCACTGATGGTTTTCAGGATATTTATAACCCCGATCTTTTTTACCCCCACAAAGAAATTTATTATCGTTATCAATCGCGGCCGGGAGCGGATAATGCGATCCTGTTGGCCGATATGCAAGCCGCCAGAAAAAAGATCATGTATTTGGAAACTGTGATCCCCACGCTTTTATATCTTCGAGAAAACGAGATATCCGGAATCCCGCCCTGGAAGGATCATTTGAAGATCATCTACCTCGCGGCCCCAAGCGGCCACGAATGGGTATTCAGGTTGCTCAACCGTGAACCGCAGAGACTCGTCGAAGAAAAATATCGGGGAACACTCCTGGGCAGATTTTCATCCTCCCTTGAAGATATGCAGCTTGCGGCAGAAAAGAAGATACCGTGCGTCCTTAATCATTATGGGTTGGCGGAGCAGGCAGCGCAAGAAATCCTGTCAGCCTGGGGAATATAGGAAAAATCCGGATTTAGCCAATATCCAAACCGGTGATGCGGGTCAGCAGCTTATGGATGAGCAGCAGCGGTAAAACTAAAATTCCATGCACAGCCGCACTCAGCCCAAAGATGGAGGCAATCGAGCGGAAGAAAATATTCAAAGGTGGGGCAAGGTTATTGAGCATCCAAACCCCTGCGCCGGCAAAGGCAGCAACTGCAATTGATAAGACTATCATACCTCCCAGCGGGAGCCAGGCGTTTCGATCTGATTCTGAGGGGAGCATGGTACTGCTAATTGCAAAGGTGAGATAAAACCAGAGCGGGAAATCAGACATCGAGGGTAAGGTCAATAAATCCAACCAGAAAGTGGGAAACTCTGCCAGTCGAAACGCATTCCAAAGTGGGAGAAGATCGAGTTGAACTCTCGCTGCATACGATATGAAAAGCCCTCCGGCGATGAGGGGCGCAGTCCCAATGATCGAATCCCGGAGAATATCCGTTTTCGAGACTTCAACATAGCCAAGTCTTAATCGTCCATTGGGCATGCTTTCGGGGATGAAGGAGAATTTTCCGGTGGGGACAAACAGGATTTTTGCCATTAAAAAATGGCTCAACTCATGGAGGAAAACACCGGGGAAAAAGAGCATGGAAAATAGCGCCATGGTCACGTTGGGGCGCCGTGTCAGAATCAAAAAGATGGCCTGTATCTCACGATGCAGGGCACGCTGTAAAAAGATGAAAGGCGCCAGCATCAGCAGGAGCCAGAGCAAACCATCGAGTTGTGACAAGGCTGTTTTTGATTATTGATATTCAGATAAACAGGTTATGAGCGTCCCGCAGGTTGATGTTGCTTTAAAATCTGAATCATGGGAACCTGCGGGACGTTTTACGTAGAGAAAATACACCAACTTAAGTGAACATCAATATTTTAAAATTGGAAATCAGAAGCTGGAAGTTACGAATTGCCCTTCATCACTTCTGCGCGGGAAACATAAACGATTTTGACAAAATCATCCGCTTTCAGGGCCGCTCCGCCGATCAGGGCCCCATCGATATCAGACTGAGCGAAATATTCAGCCGCGTTGCTGCCCTTGACCGAGCCACCATATAAGATCCGAATACCCTGCGCAACTTCATTCCCAAAAATATCTGCAAGTACTTCGCGGATGATTTTGATAGTGGCATTTGCCATCTCGCTGGTGGCGGCGCGACCGGTGCCAATTGCCCAGATCGGTTCGTAGGCGATGACCAGGTCGGATTTTACACCTGCCAGGCCAGCTTGGATCTGACGGGAAACGATCGCGGATGTTTGGTTTGCCTCGTTTTCCTCGAGCGTTTCTCCCACGCAAACGATGGGAATCAGTCCATTGGCCTGGGCGGCATGAACTTTTTTATTCACGGTCTCATCTGTTTCGCCGAAATATTCACGTCTTTCAGAGTGGCCGAGAATCACATACTGCCCGAACTCGCTGACCATAGCGGGAGCAAGCTCCCCGGTGTACGCTCCGTTGGCTTCCCAATGCATATTTTGCGCGCCGAGACCGATATCTGTCCCCTCCAGCATGGCTGCGATCGGCAATAATGCGGATGCGGGCGGACATAGCACGGTAGTCACGCCTTGTACATCTTTCAAAAAGGGGATCATTTCAGAAACCAACTCGCGGGCTTCCGAAACAGTTTTGTTCATTTTCCAATTACCAGCAATAATGGGCGTACGCATGGATATTTCTCCTAGGGAAGTTCTCTGAGGGCTCTTTCAGCTTCGACTCGAATCCATTCCGGGGTTTCTAGATTAGCCAGAATATTTTCAAAGGTTCTACGGGCTTTGATAATATCTTTGTCGCGGACCTGGATTTCGCCAGTGAGCAAGTTTGCTTCAGGGAAGTTTGGCTTCATTCGCCTTATCTCATTTAAGATATTATTGGCCTCATTGGGGGCACCATGATAGAAAGTATGACGGGCTTCTGTAATCAGCATCATTGGTTCGTCAATTTCACCAATCTCCTTAAAGGGAATATATTTGGGCATTTCAGGGTGACTGGCTGCCTTGTAGGCGCTTTCGTGAAAGAGGTCAATGATATCAGGACCATTTTCTCCCAGCTTTATTGCCTGCATGAACATCGCAGTGCTGCCTATCCAAACTTCGCGATCCATCAGGTTAAATCCTGCGTCAATAAAGAAATCTATATTGTTTTCGGCAAGCTCGGCTGCTTCCTGAAGGTGTTGGAATGCCGCTGGGTTTTGGCCGGGTGAATTTTCAAGAATGATCAGCGCGAGCTCGAGATGAGCGTAAGGGTCATCTGGATTCTCGGCCACAAATTCGCGGGCTGCAGCAACTTCTGGATTCTTCTCTTCGTCAATGGGACGCTGATCTTGCGGCGCTTCGTCTACCAGCGGAGGCGCTGGCGCTGGCTCAATTATGCCAGGCTCATCTTCGAGGCTGGCAGCCAGATTATCCTGTCCCAGTGTGCTGAGAATGAAAACACAGGCAAAGATCAATAGTAGTCCTGCTGCGAAAAACCCCCAGATCTTGCGTTTTTTCTTTTTGGGTTTATCCTGGGTTTCAGTTTTTAGAGGCTGAAGGGTTTCGTCAGCTTCTGCCTGTGCGACGGTCGCAGCGGTCGGGGAAACAGAGGGTGCCGCGGGGATCGGGACGGGAGCGGTTGTTTCGGGTTTACGAATTGGCGCGGTCATCGTGACTTCGGCCATATCCACGTCGGAATCTTCCCAGGCCTGTTTGAATGCTGCTACCAGCGCTGGAATATTTTGATGGCGATCTGTACGTTCCTTTGAGAGGGCTTTGAGCAGGACGCGTTCAACCTCGTCTGGGACATTCGGGTTAATGGTGCGCGGCAATGGGAGGGGCGAATATATGTGGTCGTGGATAATGGAAAAGGGTGTGTCTGAGCTAAAGGGGACTTGCCCAACAACCATCTCATAAAGCATGACTGCAAAGGAATAAATATCGGTACCATCATCGAGTTCCTTTGTCCCCATTGCCTGTTCTGGTGAGATATATTGGGGTGTGCCCATGATCATATCGGAGGAGAGGGTGGATTCTCCGGACTGCGCAATTCGTGCCAGGCCAAAATCGGCGAGAAAAGTTTGCCCGTCTTTTGCTACGATGACATTCGATGGTTTAATATCGCGGTGCAAAATGCCCTGTTTGTGCGCATATCCAAGTCCTGCACCAACGGCATTCACTACATCCCAAATTTGATCCACGCTCAGGCGGCCACGGCTCAGATGAGCTTTGAGTGTTTCCCCCTCCACGTATTTCATTACCAAATAGGGCTGTTGTTCATGGTCGGCAAAATCATAAATGGGTACGATATTGGGATGTTCGAGCTTTGCCACCAGACGCGCTTCACGTTGAAACCGTGCCAAAAAATTCGGGTCTTCCAAAAATGCCGGGTGCAGCACCTTCAGTGCCACATAGCGATCCAGCGAGGCATGATAGGCTTTATAAACGGTCGCCATACCTCCCCGGCCCAATTTTTCCATCACCCGATAAGGGCCTACATTTTCACCAATGTTGAAGGACATAAAAATTCCTCTCAAGCTAATTACAATTCATTCAGGAAATTATAGCCCACTTCAATGAATTTTGTGTTTACAGGATGTTATCAGGATGTAAAAAGCCCCCGGCTTCTTCAGGAAGCGGGGGCTTGGTTTTATTTCTCTTGCAGCGCTGCCACACCGGGCAATATTTTCCCCTCGAGCATTTCCAGCGATGCGCCGCCCCCGGTCGAGATGTGGGTGATCTGATCAGCCAATCCCGATTTTTTGATCGCCGCAACTGATTCACCGCCGCCGACGATACTGATCGCATCTGAATTGGCAACAGCCTCAGCCACACCAAAAGTTCCCTTTGCAAAATTGAGGAATTCAAAAACGCCCATGGGGCCATTCCAAACGACCGTTTTTGCCTTTTGAATGAAGGATGCGTAAGCTCTGACCGTTTCTGGGCCAATATCAAGGATGCGCCAGCCAGCCGGGATATTTCCTGTCGCGACGATCTTAAATTCGGCTTGCTCGGAAAAACTATTCGCAATCACCACATCGACGGGGAGTTGAATCTGCTCTCTGGCTTTTGCAAGCAACTCTCGGGCTGTCTCAACCGCGTCCTCTTCGACGAGAGAATCTGCCATCTCGTAGCCCTGCGCTTTGAAGAAAGTATTTGCCATCCCTCCGCCGATCAGGATTTGATCAGTCTTTGTGAGCAGATTATTGATCACGCCAATCTTGTCGCTGACTTTGGCGCCGCCTAAAATAGCAATAAAGGGCTTTTCGGCATTTGCGATAGTTTCGCCGAGATAGATCAATTCTTTTTCAAGCAGCAATCCTGCGACCGAGGGGAGAAGTTCTGCTACCCCTACATTTGAGGCATGGGCGCGGTGAGCGGTGCCAAAGGCATCGTTGACGAAAACATCTGCCAGGGAAGCCAATGCTGCTGCCATCTCAGGATCGTTCTTTTCCTCGCCCGCGTGGAAACGAGTATTTTCCAGCAGCAGGATCTCGCCTGATTTCAGGGCAGCCGCAATCGATTTGGCTAAATCGCCGAGACAGTCTCCAACGAACGAAACGGGAGAATCTACGAGACCTCCGAGATAATTGGCAACGGGAGCAAGCGAAAATTCAGGTTTGCGCTTGCCTTTTGGTCGTCCAAGATGAGAGCAGAGGATCAGCTTCGCATCCTGCTTGATGAGATATTCCAACGTTGGCATCGCAGCGCGGATACGAGTATCATCCAGGACTTTGCCACCCTTGAGTGGGACGTTGAAATCCACCCGTATGAGGACATGCTTTCCTGTGACATCAATATCGCGGATCGTTTTTTTGTTGAACATGGTTTGCTCCTGCACACAAAAAACGTCATTGCGAGCCACCTTCAGGTGACGAAGCAATCTCCTCGGTTCTCAGAGAGATTGCTTCGGCGATAAAACCGCTTCGCAATGACAGTAATCAGGTATTTGGTTTACAGAGATTTGGCGATCTTGGCTGTCAAATCGCTGAGGCGGGTTGAGTAACCCCATTCGTTATCATACCAGGCAACAACCTTGACCATATTGCCACCCATGACAGAGGTCAACTCGGCGTCGACGATAGAGGAGCGCTCGTCACCTTTGAAGTCCATTGAAACCAGGGGTTCTTCGCTGAAACCCAGAATGCCCTTCATGGGGCCTTCGGATGCGGCTTTCAGGGCTGCATTAACTTCGGCAGTGGTGGTGGCCTTCTCAACTTCGAAGACAGCATCCACAATGGAGACGGTGGGGGTCGGAACGCGCAGGGAGTACCCATCCAGTTTTCCCTTTAGTTCGGGGATCACCAGAGCAATCGCTTTGGCAGCACCCGTTGAAGTGGGGATGATGTTAAGGGAGCCGGAGCGGGCTCGGCGCGGATCGCTATCGGCCAGATCGAGCAGCTTCTGGCTGGTAGTGTAGGAATGAATGGTAGTCATCAAGCCTTTGACGATCCCAAAGTTATCGTTCACAACTTTCGTGAAGGGAGCCAGACAATTTGTGGTGCAGGAAGCGTTGGAAACGATATGATGCTTGCTTGCATCATATTCATCATCATTGACACCCAACACTACGGTCAACACATCGCCGCCCTTACCAGGGGCGGTCAGGATAACCTTCTTGGCGCCACCTTCAAGATGAGATTGCGGACCGGGAGTTTTGGTGGGGTCACGGAAAACACCGGTACCTTCGATCACAATTTCAACGCCTACATCGCCCCAGGGCAGGTCGGCCGGATTGCGCTCGGAGAAAACCTTGATGGTCTTGCCATCAATGACCAGATCACCACCAACGACATCTACCGAACCTTCAAATTTTCCATAGGTGGAATCGTATTTGAAGAGTTGCGCATTCGTTTTTGGATCCCATAGATCGTTGATTGCCACAACTTCCAATTCGCCTGCATAGCGTTCTAATATGATCTTGAGAACCTGACGGCCAATTCGGCCAAATCCGTTAATCCCTACTTTTACTGTCATTTCTGTCTCCTGAAAAGGTTGATTTGTTTGTGAAAATTAGAGCAGATGTATTGTATCGTATTTCCTAAGTTATACATCAACTTGGTTGAATATGCAAAAAATATTGAAGGTTCTTATTCCATCGGCCCAGTACGTTCAAAATATAAATCCATGATCGTTTGTGCCAATTGTTGCGCATCGTGGCGCCAGGGGCTTTCTCGGTCAAGCAGATCGGCAGTGTAGAGTCTGCGATCACCGGAGAGTTCGTCGCCGATCTCCACCCAATCAGTCTTGGCTGGCAGGGTCGCCTCCTGGCAATCATTGGCGATGACAATTTCGATCAAGCCCTCTCCGACATGATTTTCGAGCGCGGATAGATGATCGTGACAAGAGTATGCGTCTGTTTCACCGATTTGGGATGCGATATTGCAGACGAATAACTTCAGCGCGCGGCTCGCTTTCACCGCGGATAAGAGGTCTGCTACCAATAAATTAGGCAGGATGCTGGTATATAAGCTTCCCGGCCCGATCACGATCACATCTGCCGCCAAAATGGCACGGATCACCGGTGGGAAGGCAGGTGCGTCATTTGGTTCGAGCCAAACACGACGCACACGCCCCTCAAACTCAGGAATGCGACTCTCTCCCTCCACGCGGACTTCATACGCCGAGTGTGGCAGCGTCATATCGGCAACAAGCCTGACATTATGCAATGTGGACGGAAGCACGCGTCCATGCACCGAAAGAACCCGGCCTGATTCAGCGATTGCTTCCTCAAAGGACCCGGTGATATTGCTTAATGCGCTGATAAACAGATTACCGAAGGAGTGCCCTCCCAATCCATCTGATCCGCTAAACCGATACTGGAAGAGCTGTGTCAATAGATCTTCGTCATTTGAGAGGGCGGCAAGACAATTGCGGATATCCCCTGGTGGCAAGATGCCCATCGATTCACGCAATTTCCCCGATGAACCACCGTCATCTGCGACGGTGACAACAGCTGTCAGATTACGGGTATACTCTTTTAGGCCACGCAGCAAAGTGGATAGCCCATGCCCGCCACCGATGACGACGATGCGAGGGCCACGTCCACGACGGCGATACTGGGATAATTCGTCCACGACCTGGCTGCCGGGACGCAAAAATGGGCGTAAGAGGGCACGATTCAGCCCCCAAATCCCGTAGGCGACGATCCCAACTCCGATGCCACCAAAGATGAGGATGCGGATCGAACGCGGCCAAAATCGCAGGGCAAGATAAGAAAGGCCGGGCAGCCACCAGGTTTCGGGAGCCGTGCGGTAAATATCAAGTAGGAGATATGCCAGGCCAACACCCAGGAGGGTAATGCCTGCCAGCATCAATCCCAACCAGCGTTTGACTCCCAACCCCGGTGTAAGCCAACGAAATAATTGACGAAGTTTTTCCCAATTTTGTATTTGAAAAAGTTTCATAGTTTGATGATAGCAAGAATCGGGTGATGGGTCAATGAGTTATGGAATCTCCCCAAACCCGAGATGTAGCGAAAAGCATCTAATGGACAAATTGTTTGGAAATCGTACAATGTCATGTCTTACCGCAAGGATATAGCCGTTGGTATTGCGAACCCCGATGCTCTTCGGGGTGACACTTGCACCCCGTTCGGGCCGGGAGCCCGGCGGGGCGCCGTTCGTCGCGAGCGACGAAGATGCTACGCGAAGACGGCCTGCGGTGACACACTTGCGCCGTAACGCAGTGCAGGTGAGTGCAAGTGAGCAATCTCCCTCTCGGTGACGGAGACTTGTACGAACTTTATTCGATTTATTCATAAGGTATTGCCCTTTGCCTTTAACGCATAAAAGCGGGAGAATCTTGTTTTCAAGATTCTCCCGCTTTTATGGCAAAATGAGCGTTGAAAATTAAGCTTCTTTTTCGAGGTTCGCTAAATATTTCATCAAGCGACCCTTGCGTCGAGATGCATTCTTCTGATGAATAACACCTTTTTGGGCAGCTTTATCGAGGCGGCTAACAGCAAACATGGTAGCTTCGCGTGCTTCTTCAATATTAACCTTATCCGCTTCTAGTGCGATGCGTGCATTTTTAATTGCCACGCGTGTGGAACCACGATAAACACGATTACGCAGGCGGCGTTTTTCATTCTGACGATTGCGTTTGATTTGAGATTTGAGATTTGCCACTGGTCTTCCTCCGAAATAATCTTTCTGGTACGCGAGACGCGATTCTACCTGATAGATTGTTTTTTGTCCAGCAATCGCCTTAGTAAATTCAGGAAAAAGATACTAATTTGGAAATTAGAAAATCTAAATCGGAGTAAAAGGTCATATTTGGTAGATGATGTCCATCACTACGTAAATCCTCAAAACTACAGTATATTTGATAAATATTATCCATTTTAGTAAAGGGAAAAACAATGCAGATTACTCGTCAGGCTGATTATGCAGTGCGTGCAGTATTATTTCTCTCCCGTTTGGGAATTGGAAATCGTGCTGCAACCAGTAAAATAGCGAAAGATCAACACATTCCGCCTTCTTTTTTGGCGAAAATTATCTCACAACTCTCGATTGCTGGTTTATTACATACCTCACGCGGCGCACGCGGAGGCGTAACTTTGGCTCGTAACCCTGGAGATATCACACTTTTAGAGGTGGTGGAAGCGATTGATGGACCGATCCGGTTGAATGAATGCGCCCATGGGGACGGGATGTGCGCTTTTGAATCCGATTGCCCCCCTACCTCGATCTGGCAGGATGCGCAGAGTGATCTTGTGAATCGATTAAGTGGGACAAACTTTGCCCAGTTTGTGAATAATAAATAGCCCGGTTTTTCATTAGCCTCTTGCATATGTGCTCCCGGCGGCGTCCCCGCCGCCGCACTCTGCTAGTATCCAGTCAAGCTGGACGAACGGTGCTACGCGAAGGACGGCGGCTAGAGCAGTGTCAAAAAGGGACTTTTGCAAGAAGTCTATTATTAATTTAGTATGCTTCGGGAGTTTAAGAAACTCCCGAAGTTTTCATTTTAAACACGTATAATAGGGGCAGGAAGTATCTTTAAAGGAGGATTTATGATGATTTCTAAAAACAAAAAAACACTCTCCGCATTAGTATTTTTATTTCTGCTTTCACTGGCCTGTTCGACAACATCGATCCCATTTTTGAAGTCAGCATCCGAACCTGAAGGATTAGAAGAAATAGACCCAAATATGATCTTGACAATGGTGGCCGATTCGGTCGCTGAGAAAGTATCTAAAACCCTGGAGGCGATGCCCCCGACCCATACATCGACACCCCTGCCAACAGAGACGCCTACTCCGACAGAGATTTCTCCAACCAATACCCCAACAAAGATCGTCTACCCTGAAACGGGGAGTGCATTGCAGGAAGATGTGGATGGTTCAATAACATATCTTGATTATACAGGCGGCTATATGGTCAACACCCCTGATGATTGGCTGGCCATTCGGATTGGAGAACAGGAGTATTTAATGGCCTGGTCCTTACTTGAGGCATCTCCTCCTGAAATCCAAAATTCACTGCAGAGCATGCAAAGCCTTGATCCTAATACATTTCGCCTATTTATATTGGATACTCAGAAAGGGCATTATGATAATGGATTTGTGACCAATATAAATTTGGTTTTGAGTCTGGAAACTGATAGAACTCTGGAAGAGGTATTTGCGGAAAGTGTGCTCACGCTCCCATTGTCAATTCCCGATTTGGTCATCATCTCGTCGGAAGTTACAGAAACATCCTCTGGTGAGCCGGTTGGGATCATTATCTCAGAGTGGGATGCTAAATCGGCCGTCGGGGATGCGATTCGACTTTACCAAAAACAAGCCCTCTTCATGATCAATAATCGATCTCTGGTGATTACCTTTACCACTACGGTTGATTTTAAAGATGAAGTTGTGGATGGTTTTGATATGATGGTAGATGAATTTGAGTTGTTGGATAACTAACCTGCGTTGTGGATAAGGGATTGGTGCGGGATACCCTTTCGGGCAAAAGACCTTTAGGGTACACGTTAATCCCTGCCTAATGGCATGAAAGTCGGATAAATCCGACTCCTTTCCTAGCCCGGAGGGTTACCATGTGCTGAGTTAGGGCTTTAGCCGGCACGGGAAAGATGATATACCTTAAACGTAACTCAGGATAACTAGAAAATGTAGCATTAAACGAAGAAGGCGAGCTATAGCTCGCCTTCTTCGTTTAGGATGATCTCTGTCGCCAGTTTTTGCAATATTTCGATCTCACTCTCATCGGTATGCAGTGTTTGCCAATATTGGTGGATCAGCTCAAGCGGTGAAAGACTACTCACGGTTTGGTCGGCGGAAAGGCGAATTCGCGCTTCAACCTGTGGACGTTTGACGAAATGAAATTCAAATGCCTCGGAGGTGTGTTTGCGGAGTGCAGGCTCGTCGATCAGCGTATCCCATTCGCGGGGATATTCGATCATCAGGCGGACGATGGCATCTTTCATTTTTACCGAGGAAAGTTTTTTGATGAGTGTCTCGGTGATATTTTCTGATGAGTCTAATTCAGCGAAGATGTCTACAAAGGGGCGGATGCCTTTCAGTTCACGCCAATCGACTTCAGTTTTACCTTTTTCAACATCAGCAATGATAAAAAACTTCTTGTCTTTTGCCTCCCCAAAATCGACCCGCTCTATTGAACCTGGATAGATCACTGGCGGATGTGTGTTCTCGTTCAGATTTTGCGGTTTGTGGATATGCCCCAGGGCAACGTAATCAAGACGAGGGTCTTTTACCAGCGATCCCGACAAAACCAGGTCATTACCGAGCATTACCATCCGTTCGGAGCCGTATTTTGCTCCCTGCACGGAGGCGTGTGCGGTCAGGATCACAGGGAGATTTTCATCCACTTTCTCGAAGCTGGATTCGACAAAATCACCAAGCAGATCTTCGAGTTTTTCATAAACCTTTTCGGTTTCTTCCCCACTCATTTGGGAGTAGGCCATCATCCCCGATCTGGATACCCAGGGGAGGGCGATCACCTGCACGGGCAGGCCGAGCTCATCTGCGCTGAGGAATTGGGGCTTATCCAGCACGTGGACATGCGGAACCTGGAGGGTATTAAACTCCTGGAGAGCGTGGGCGCGCCCAGTTGCCGGGGAGAGATCATGGTTGCCAACGAGTAAAAGGGTCGGAATTTGGGCTTCAGATAAACGGTAGATGCGTTTGCCCCACTCACGTTGATAGGTGGGGGCAGGTGAACGGTCCTTGTAGGTATCGCCTGCAAAAAGGACGAGGTCCACTTTTTCGTTGATCGCCGCATCGACAATTGTGTCCAATGATTTTAAAAAATCCAGTACACGCAGCGGCAAACCGGTTTCAGGGTCATGGCGGCCATAATTGGCCATATCGATATGAGCGTCAGCAAAATGGAGTATTTTCATAAAGTGTGGGTATTGTTGAACCGCCAAGACACGGAGAGCGCCAAGGTTTTTATAGCGGCGCCAAGAAAAACCTTGGCGCTCTGGCGGTAATATTTACGCGCCCCATTGCTCCAGATAGAAAAGCCCTGGTGAAAAATTGGGGTTCAACCGAACAGTTTCGCGCATATCTGCAAAAGCGGAAATATAATCGCCAACAGCATATTCTGCCATCGCCCGCCAATACAGGCTTTCCTCGAGGGTTTCGCCTGTTGAAGGTGTTGACAAAGTTATGTTAGCCAAACGAATAACATCGGCATAACGACCTGTGTAGAAATATGCCCAGTAAGGCGAGGTCTGATACCACATGATCCGGTAAGGACGGTTAGTATTGTCTAGATCGAGTTCGGCATAAACGCTAAAGGCACGGTCAAATGTGGCCGCTGCTTCGCCATAGCGCTGTAAATTTACGAGACTTGTTCCCTGGTTGAAGATTGCAAAAAACAAATCATTTCCCTCAAGGGTCGGTTCTTCAGCCTCAGCAATTTCCAGGGCATGCTGATTGGCCCAAACTTCATCCACCCGGGGACCAAGTATGTTAAGAACATCTTGCTCCAAATCAGGTGGGTAAACAGCGACAAATTGATTATTGAAAGAACGCCAACTCTCTTCAAATTGATCGTATTCGATGGGGAAATTTGGTCCGTCATTATAGGTATCCTGAACGATAAAATGCCCGGTCGAATCATCATAACCAGTCACAAATTGATAATGTCCCATCCAACCAAAACTGTTATTGAAGTCAAATTCATAATACCCTTTTTCTACGATGATGGGGATTCCAGCTGCGACGAAACGTTTCAAGAGGGTGGTATCCCCACCATGCCGAATCAAAGCCTGGAATTCGGTTTGCTCATTGACAAAATCAGCCATTTCATAAGGCATGACATTTTTATCGCCTTTTCCTGCTTGGACGAAATCTTTCACATCCGCTACGCCGGGTTTTATTGCTCTGATAACATCATCCCGACTACCCTCCCAACCCCAGAATTTGAGCGCCATCGTCAAGTTGGCAGGACCGCAGTAATTATAGCCACCGTGTTGGTCTACATAGATAACATTCGAAAGGCGAGAAACCTCGGGGTAGGGTGTCGGGATGATGGTCGGTGTCATTGTTGGAACCGGAGTGTTAACGGCGCCTGCGGGTGTAGCCGTCGGAGCGAGGGTTTGCAGAACGGCTAAAGTTTCTTCTCCAACCGCGTTGGTCGGTTCTGGTGTGGAAGGCTGGAAGATGGCTTCGTCTGGCGGGTTGAAATAATATTTGATCTGCGTGCGGAGATCATCCACACGCCATGAGAGCCGTGAATGGATCGGCGGCAGATAATAAAGGCCAACCAACACGACGAGGCCGAGAAGGATCCAGAGGAGGGTGCGAGGAATTTTCTTTTGCATAATGGTAAATTATACTCTAAGGCCCCCACCTGGCCTTCGCGCAGCATATCCGAAGGATGCCCCCGTTAGCGGGGGAGGGACTTATTCCTCCCCCCATGAAATGGGGGGAGCCAGAGGGGGGCGTGGGTTTCTGATTACCTAACTCGTGGTTCTAAATTGCGTCTCATATAATTCCTTATAGAGGCCGCCACCTGCCAGTAACTCTTCGTGAGAACCCTGCTGCACGAGACGACCATCCTGCATGACAAGGATTTTGTCTGCGGCCAGGATCGTTGATAGGCGGTGCGCGATGACGAGGCTGCTGCGTCCTTTCATCACTTTCTGTAAGGCGTTCTGAATTAACTCTTCGGAGAGCGAATCAAGATGGGATGTGGCCTCGTCCAGGACGAGGATGCGGGGATTTTTCAGTACCACGCGGGCAATTGCCACCCGCTGACGTTCGCCGCCGCTCAGTCTGTAGCCTCGTTCACCAACAACCGTATCATAGCCATCCGGTAGACCGGCAATAAAATCGTGGATATTGGCTGTTTTGCAGGCCGCGATCACCTCGGCATCGGTGGCATCCGGACGGGCGTAGCGTAAATTGGCGCCGATCGTATCGTAGAAGAGATAGGTCTCCTGCGTGACCATGCCGATATTCTCAGCCAGTGAATTAAGCTTCAACTCACGGATATCCTGCCCGTCCAACTTAACCGAACCTTCAGTTGGATCGTATAAACGCGGGATCATATAGGTGGTGGTCGATTTTCCGGCTCCGCTGGGGCCTACCAGGGCAACCAATTGCCCGGGCTCGATACTAAAGCTGACGTCTCGTAATGCCCATTGCATCGCCGACCCATTTGAAGTCGCGTCAGAATCGCTCTCATCCGTCTGCTTGCCACGTTTTCTTAGATGGGCTGCACTGCCTCCCCAGGTGAAGCGGGCGATTTCATCCAATCCAACTTTGTCACCTGCACCCAAGCCTTCATAAGCAAATGAAACCTTATCAAAGGTGATCTGCCCATCCACTTTATTTAGCGCACGAGCTGTTTCTTTTTCCGCAATTTCGATGGGGATATCAAGGACTTCGAAAACACGTTCAAAGCTGACCATGCTCTGGGCAACTTCAACCTGTGCATTGGTGAGGGCCATCAGGGGGCCATAGAGCTGGGTCAGATAGGTGCCAAATGCGACGATGGTGCCGATGGTGAAGGCTCCCTGCAAAACGAGATGGCCGCCGACCCAGAAGACAACTGCCGAGCCGACCGCGCTGACCACACTCAGGATCATAAAAAACCAGTGCCCGACGACCGCCGAACGGATGCCGATATCACGTACGGATGCGCCATCTCGGCTGAAACGCTTAAGCTCGCTTTTCTCTCGTCCAAATAATTTGACGAGTAATGCACCACTGATATTGAGAGTCTCGTTCATGGTGGCGTTCATTTCAGCGTTCACTTCCATCGAGCGGCGCGTAAGACCCCGCAGCGTTTTTCCAATTCTGCGGGCAGGCAAAATGAAGAAAGGCAAAATGATCAGCCCCAGGAGAGTCAGACGCCACTCAAGGGTCAGCATAATCGCCAGCGTCGCGACCAGCGAAACAAGGTTTGAGATGATGGAAACCATCGTATTGCTGATGGCACGTTGTGCGCCAACGACATCGTTGTTCAGGCGCGACATCAATTCACCGGTGCGGGTCTGGGTAAAGAAG
>JACKQG010002534.1_pt1 | contig 23735 bp, 23 predicted proteins | sample 8237621 | NCBI WGS metagenome assembly JACKQG01 (sample SAMN15677084, study PRJNA649215) | marine metagenome | biome: marine; feature: Black Sea; material: saline water; isolation source: suspended particulate matter (SPM) from the Black Sea western gyre | collected 2013-06-09/2013-06-10 | depth... | reverse complement strand
CTCACAGGAACAACTATTACTACAATATTACCTCCTTGCAAACATACAAGGGGTACGCCTAGTGGCAAATTAAAAAAAATTAATTACATTCTCCAGCAAATTGAACTATATTTTCAAGGTTCCACATGCGAACAATCTTCGTAGTTCCCCGTAACGACCACTTTACCCAAAGGCTTTTCTAACATGGTACAGAAGATCGATGAAATAACCGAACACGTCAATCAGGCCAGTGCATTCATTCCTTCCCTTTTACATGAATTGGAACAAGTCATGGTCGGGCAAAAATATCTGACCGAGCGATTGATATTGGGGCTGTTGACCGGAGAACATGTTCTTGTAGAGGGAGTGCCGGGTCTGGCCAAGACCACTGCGGTGAAAACCCTGGCCCAATCGGTAAAAGCCGATTTCAAACGCATTCAGTTCACCCCCGACCTGTTGCCCGCCGATTTGCTGGGAACTCAGATATATCAGCCCAAAACCGGCGAGTTCGACATTAAAAAGGGACCTCTTTTCGCCAACATCATTCTTGCGGATGAAATCAACCGGGCTCCCGCCAAAGTTCAAAGTGCACTGCTTGAAGCCATGCATGAAAGACAGATCACAATTGCTGGCACAACCTTCAAACTCGAAGAACCGTTCATGGTGATTGCCACCCAGAACCCCATTGAGCAGGAGGGCACCTATCCACTCCCAGAAGCCCAGGTGGATCGGTTCATGTTGAAACTCCATATCGATTACCCCACTCGTGAGGAGGAAAAGCTTATTATGCAGAGAATGTCCAACTCCAACAACGCTCATCAGGTTAAGCCGGTGGTGTCTCTTGCGGAAATTATGCAGGCGCGGAAAGTGTTTGACGAAATCTATATTGATGAAAACCTACAGGACTACATCATCGATCTGGTTGCGGCAACCCGCGACCCGGAAGGTCATCAATTGTCATCCTTGAAGGGAATGATCCAGTATGGTGCTTCGCCGCGAGCATCCATCTTTTTAAACCGAGCCGCAAAAGCCTACGCCTTTTTGCAACGCCGTGGTTATGTTGTACCGCATGACATTAAGAGCATAGGCATGGATGTGCTGAGACACCGGATCATCCTTTCCTATGAGGCTGAAGCCGAGAACGTGACGTCAGATGATATCCTCAAAAAAATATTCGACACCCTTGAAGTTCCTTAACGATGCTTAAGACCCTGACTCAACCATTTCGGAATTGGTTCCACGAACCGGTTTCTGCTCCTGAGCAGGATAAAAACCTGTCGCCTGAATTATTGCAGCACATCAAAGCCATTCAGGTAAAGACCAATTATCTGGTCAATGACATTATGGCGGGTGAATACGTCTCTGCATTTAAAGGACGGGGAATGGAGTTCAGCGAGGTACGAGAATATCAGCCCGGTGACGATGTCCGGTTGATCGACTGGAACGTGACCGCCAGAATGAATCAACCATTCATTAAAGAGTTCAAGGAAGAGCGCGAGTTGACCCTCATGCTTCTGGTTGATGTGAGCTCTTCTGGCGGATTCGGCTCAGCCGAGAAACTTAAAAATGAGGTTTCTGCCGAGATTGCTTCTATCCTCGCTTTCGCCGCCATCAAAAACAATGACAAGATCGGGCTGATCGTGTTCTCCGATAAAATAGAGCACACCATACCGCCAAAAAAAAGGCAAAGCACATATCTGGAATATCATCCGCACCATTCTGAATTTCAAGCCAGAAGGTAAAGGCACTAAACTTTCCCTGCCCCTGGAATATCTTTTGAGAGTTCAGAAACGAAAAACCACTGCCTTTTTAATTTCTGATTTTCAGGATGATGGCTATGAGACAACATTGAAGCAGGCAAAACAAAAACACGATCTGGTTGCCATCAGCATCACCGACCCACGCGAGGAAACCCTGCCCGATGTCGGCTTGATTCAGCTTGAAGATGCGGAGTCCGGGGAAACCCTGTTGGTGGATACCCATGACAAGGAGATGACCGGGGAATACGCCAAACAGTTTCAGGAAAAAAGGCAAAAACGAAAAACCTATTTCAGTACCATAGGTATAGATACTATCGAAATTCACACAAACCGGTCTTTAACTGACCCCATCATCCGCTACTTTAAAATGCGGGAAAAGAAACATTAATGACAAACCATGCGCCTGAAGAAACCCCTGCCGATGGGGTCAGCAAAAAACTTAAAATATTTGTCATCATCCTCACGGCAGTGACTTTTTTAGCTCTTGTGGCATTGTTCACCAAGCTTGCAAATAAGCCAAGTGGTCCTAAAAAAAACCAATCAACTGTCCAAAAGACTATATCAAACCAGAGTTTGAGCGATGAGTATCAAGCCGTGGGAACCCGCCTGATGAATTCCGGTTTAAAAGAACAGGCCATCGACCAGTTCATAAAAGTATGGGAAATGCAAAAAACCGGCAGCATGGAAAGAGCAAAAGCGGCTCAAACAGTGGGTGGCTTGTATGCAGACCTGGGAAATTGTCAGGAAGCCTTGATCTGGCTGTTTCGGGCGGAGGTTTCAGATTCAACCCTCCCCCTGCAATCACTCATCGACTCATGCCTTGCAAAAGTCAGGAGTATTCATTCCGGCCAATGAAAAATGTAACAACCCCGGCAAAACTATCGACAGGACTTTTTCTTTTTCTTACCATTATATTTTGCTCGAACCCATTTTCTGTCGCTGAAGAAATTTTAAATCCGGTTTCTGTCCGCACTCACATCACTCCTGACACTTTCACGCTTGGGGATATTGCGACTTACACCATCACCGTTCAGCACGATCCAGACATCCACCCCGTCGCACCTGATATTGAAGCACCAAAAGGCCTGGAGTTTATCGAGCAGGGCGAAAGTACGCCCCGCGTACTAAACGAACAAACCATCCACGAATACTGGTTTAAATTTCGCATCGACGACACTGGGGAATTAATCATCCCTTCCATCCCGGTAACTTTTAATGCTCCCGACCAAAAAGGTAAAAACATTCAGGGAACTATCCAGACTCCCAAAGTGAGCCTGGAGGTGCAATCTCTTCTTAGCATACCGGGAAGCCCGGAAGGCATTCACGACATCAAGCCTTTGCAAGAGTATCCCCTGCCCTGGTTGGATTATTTCTGGATGGCCTTGGCAGTGCTTGCCTTTTCAGGACTGCTCTACTTTTTATGGTGTAAATGGAAGTCCCGGCCTTTCTCCCTGAATCTTCCCGCTCCCGTTCCAGCATTGACCCCAGAGCAGTTGGCGTTCAAAGAACTCGAAACACTTAAAAACAAAGACTGGCTGCAAATTGGCCGAACCCAGGAACATTTCTTTGAATTGTCAGAAATTTTTCGCAGGTATCTGGAAAACCGTTATCAGTTTCCAGCTCGGGAATGGACCACGGAAGAGATTACTGCACACTTTAAACATTTCCCCAGCCTAAGCGACAACCTGAAGCTACAAGTACGTTCCATCCTGACTCATACAGACCGTGTTAAATTTGCCAAGGCCGAGCAGACGAAAGACGAGATGCCGTCCATCATCAACTTCATCCATGATGCCCAACCTCCTGAAGCTATAAATCAGCCATGATTTTTTTCCAGTTTCAAAATCCATGGCTATTGCTATTCCTGTTAGCGTTGCCTCTGCTTGCATTTCAATTGAGGAAGGACTATCAGACAACCGTGCATTTTTCATCCCTCGCTGTTCTGAAATCTCTGCGCCCATCCAGAGTTGATCTCTACGCAGGACTCCCGGTCATAATACGTTTTTTGGTATTGGCTCTTTTAATCATTGCCCTGGCCCGCCCGCAGGAAGGGCACAAGAGCACAGAAATTCTTTCAGTCGGGGTAGACATCATGTTGGCTCTGGACACCTCGGGAAGCATGCGGGCGTTGGATTTTATAGAAGAAGAAAAGCGCATCACTCGGCTCACTGTGGTGAAGGGAGTGGTCTCCAAATTCATTGAAAACCGTCCCAACGACCGAATAGGCATGGTGGTATTTGGCGAACAGGCCTACACACAATGCCCGTTGACCCTCGACCAAGGCATTCTGCAATCATTTTTAAGCAAACTGGAAATTGGCATGGCCGGTGACTCCACAGCCATTGGTTCGGCTATCGGGATTGCTGTAAAGCGGCTTAAAGACCTCGAGTCAACGTCCAAAGTCATCATTCTACTGACTGATGGCAGAAACAATGCGGGAGCGCTGGCCCCGCTTCAAGCCGCCCAAACAGCCAAAACCTTTGGAATAAAAATTCACACCATTGGTGTCGGCACCAAAGGTAAGGCACCCTTTCTGGTCAATTCTATTTTTGGCCAACGCTATGTCTATCAGGTGGTAGATATAGATGAAACAACGCTCACAGAAATATCAAAAATTACCGGTGGTCAGTATTTCCGAGCCACCGATCTGGAGTCTCTGAAAAATATTTACAAGCGGATAGACAAAATGGAAAAGTCGGAAGTTAAAGTGATCGACCATTCCGAGTACAAGGAGATGTTCCACTATTTTCTGGTACCGGGACTGATACTCCTTTTGCTGGAAATCGGTCTTTCCAATACCCTTTTGAGAAGGATTCCTTAAACCATGCGATTTGGTGATCCCGGTTATTTTTATTTATTCTGGTGTCTGGTTCCTTTGATTTTTTTCATGGTATGGGGCGTGAGAAAAAAGCATCAACTAACCCTGAAGTTTTGTGGCAATCCCTTGCTATCCCGACTGGTTCATCCAGGGCTGGAAAAAAGGCATCTTAGAAAAACCATTTTCATCGTTCTGGCTATCCTTTTTCTTTTGCTTTCTCTAACCCGACCGCGCTGGGGCTACCAATGGGAAGACCTGCATCAACGCGGGGTCGATGTCATCGTCGCTCTGGATGTTTCTAACAGCATGTTGGCAGAAGACATTAAGCCCAACCGCCTTGAGAGGGCGAAACGAAAAATCTCCGACCTTCTGGATATGATGGAAGGAGATCGAGTCGGACTCGTTGCCTTTGCCGGAACCTCATTCGTCCAGTGCCCACTGACTCTCGATTATGGTGCCGCTAGAATATTTCTTTCTGCTATTGATACGCAATTGATCCCCGTACAGGGAACCGCCATCGGCAATGCCATTGAGACCTCCGTCAAAGCGTTTCGCACGCAGGAGAAAAAATCCAAAGCCCTGATTTTGATAACCGATGGAGAAGATCAAACAGGGAAAGCTCTCTCAGCCGCGAAGTCAGCGGGCAGTCAGGGAGTAAAAATATACACCATCGGAATTGGCGGGGAAATGGGTGCTCCCTTGCCCAATCCTTCCGGCAATGGAGGATTCAGAAAAAATCAGCAGGGAGAGGTCATTCTCTCAAAACTCGACGAGACCACACTGCAACAAATTGCTCTGGAGACAGGGGGCAGTTACGTCCGCTCCGTCACCGGGGACATCGATTTAAAAACCATCTACAAGGACCAGATCAAAAAGCATGTCGAGAAAAAAGAGTTGAAATCAGAGCGCAGAAAAATCTGGCAGGAGCGTTTCCAATGGTTCATTTTCATAGCATTAATTTTTCTGGTCGCTGAGACCTGTTTATCTGAAAAAAGACCTTCGGAAAAATCATAAATTTAGTCTGCATTCACCAACCGGATTTTGGTAAAATGCCGTTAGGCGTGGGGCCAATGAGCAATATCTTCACATTACAGATAAGCGTTCTCTCGGCTTAATGGGCAGTTGTTCCCTTTTTTCCACCCAATGTACTTGACAACCAGTGGTTGCGATTTTATTTGACATAAGAGTCGGCATAAACGGCTCCGTTTAATACACACGAAAGGAAAAAAACAATGGATAGCTCTTACAGAACCATGAGCGTGGATGCTACTGCCTCCGAACAACAGAGGTTCATGGTACGTGTTTATAACTGGATGACTGCCGGATTGGGAATAACTGGTTTCATGGCCTTTTATATATCCAACAATCCAACTATGATGAATGTTATTTTCGGCAACCCCGTAATACCGATTGTACTCATCATCGCCCAGATAGGACTTGTATTCTGGCTGGCATCACGGGTCATGCAAATGAGCGCAAGCCAGGCAACCGGTGTTTTCATGCTCTATGCGGGCCTGACCGGCGTCACTTTTTCCGCCATATTTATGGCTTATACATCAGCATCCATTTTCTCCACATTTCTGGTCACAGCAGGCACCTTTGGCGCGATGAGCCTGTACGGTTATACAACAAAAGAAGACCTGACTTCATGGGGTAGCTTTTTGTTCATGGGCCTTATCGGAATCATCATTGCATCCTTGGTGAATATGTTCATGCAGAGTTCTATGATGCACACCCTCATCACCTATGCCGGAGTGCTCATTTTCGTTGGGCTGACCGCCTACGATACGCAAAAGATCAAAGAGATGAATATTCTCGGTAATGAAGGCACCGAAGAAGATACCAAAGAAGCCATCCGAGGGGCACTGACCCTGTATCTGGATTTCATCAACCTGTTCCTCATGCTACTCAGGCTCATGGGAGACAGAAGGTAAGTTGAAAGTTGATCATTTCTATTTGGAGAGTTCCCGGCTCACTGTAGCCGGGAACACCCATTCTTCCGTTGCTAAAATTATGCTATGGCCCCCCCTCATCCTCGTCTTTATTTTTCTTATTCTGCCCTCTTCCGGATCTGCAGAATCCGTAAATGCAAAAATCCAGAAGGGCGTTTCCCAGTACCACGAAGGGGCGTTTAGAGAAGCCGCTGAGAATTTCTCTTTCGCACACACTGACCGTCCTGAAGATTCACGCATCGCCTATAACCTGGGCAACGCGCATTACAGGGAAGGAAAGTTCCAGGAAGCACTTCAGGCCTACAGCCAATCCGCTTTGGATGAAAAAAACCCGGACATCCAGAAAAAATCAATCTACAACACTGGCAACGCCATGGTGAAACTGGAAAAACTGGAAGAAGCCGAGTCGGCCTATAAAAAAGTGCTGGCACTCGATCCCAGCGATATGGACGCCAAGTACAATTTAGAATATGTTCGCCGTCAATTAGAAAACAAAAAAGAGCAGGATTCAGAAAAAGATAAACAAGAGGGTGAAGACAAGCCTTCCGAAAATGAAAAAGGCGAAAACCAGAGTAATGAGGGCGATCCGCAGGAAGATAATCAATCACCCCCGCCTGATGATGCCGACTCTAAAAATAAAAGCCCGGAAAACGAGAATCCCGAAAGCTCCAACCAATCTGGAGAACCCACAGCAGAAATCTCTAAAGAAAAAGCCGAACAAATGCTGGAAGGACTCACCGAAGATTTAAAAAACATCAGCCGCATGCAGGCAGGGAAAGCAAAGTCCGCCTATCAGGGGAACGACTGGTGAAAATGAAAATATGCACGTTTAGAAAAATCGCGTTACTCACCCTTCTCCTGATCCCCGCTCTCAGCGGTATGAGCTTTGGGCAGAATATCTCCGTCACGGCAACGGTTGACAAGAACCAATTGACTCTTGAGGATGTCCTGCAACTTTCCATCGTTATTAGAGGGACACAGAACACACCTCCGCCCGAACTGCCTTCACTGCCAGATTTCAGAATTACTTCGGCAGGCAAATCTTCCTCAACCCAGTACATCAATACCCAGAGAAGTGTTTCCATCACCTATAAGTACCGGCTGACACCCATGAATACAGGGGCAATTTTTATTGGTCCTGCAAGGGTGCGAATAAACGGAACAACTTATTCCACAAAGCCCATAACTGTTGAGGTGCAGAAGCCTTCGAATAACGCAACACACGAAAACAAAGCTGCTTTTATTGAAACCACCCTATCCAGCAAAAAGGCCTACCTTGGTGAACAACTGGTCTATAGCTTTCGTTTATTCCATCGTGTTGAAGCCAAAAACCTGGACCTTAGACTGCCTTTCGATAAAACCTGGTTCAACAAAGAAGAGCTTGGGGAACCCAAGACATACATTAAAGTCATTAACGGACTGCAATATCATGTACAGGAATTATCAATTGCTCTCTTTCCTCTAAAAAGGGGATTGATTGAAATTCCTTCAGCCATCATTGAGCTGGACCTTTTCCAGAATACGCGAAACCGTTCCAGCCGGGACCCACTTAGCCAGATTTTCCGTGATCCTTTTGGTCGAAATACCCAAGCCGAGCATAAGGTTCTACGGTCGCAACCACTTTCGGTTGACATTCTACCTCTGCCAGATGGGGCGCCAAAAGGATTCAAAAATTTAATCGGACAATTTGATATTTCGGCAGAACTTGGGAAAAATGACCTTGAAGTCGGAGACACCACCACCCTGACAGTGACCGTTTCTGGAAGAGGTAATATCAAGGATGTATTTGTTGAAGAACCGGATTTAAAAAACCAGTTTAAAATCTACCCGGATAAACCCGAATTCAAGCAAACTGTTGACAACAACCAAATCAGGGGAGAAAAGATTTTCAAATTTGCCCTGGTGCCTTTGGAGGCGGGGAACAAGACCCTGCCAAAATTTTCACTGCCCTATTTTGATTCGAAAAATGCACAATACCGCATCGCGAAAACTCAGGCTATTTCGTTAAATATAGAACCCTCGTCCATAAAAGAAGAGCTTAATCTCGTACGATCCAGAGAGCAAGATGTGCCAACGACTAAACCAGAAATTGAAACTCTTGGCACTGATATTTTGCCCATCTATACCGAACTGGATAAGTTTCAAAATGGCGGTGTTTACTCATTAACATTCTTGGGAGCAGGTTTTGGCTCACCAGTGATTCTCTTCGTCATTTCAGTATTTATAATGAAACAGCAGAATCGCATGAAATATGACGTGGCTTTTTACCGACGTCGCAATGCCTATAAAAATGCCCACCAGCGTTTAAAACAAATGTCCGAGCATTCCGATTCCAAAGAATTCGCCCGGGAGTTATCAGAAATTTTACGTGAATATGTTGGAGACAAACTGAACCTACAAGGCAAAGCCATCACCGCTGAAGAAGTGGCGGTTCGCCTGAAAGAATCAAACTATGAGACGCGCCAAGCCGAGGAAACCCGAAAACTTCTTGAAAAATGCGAAACCCTGCAATACGCACCCATGACCCAAGGTAGTACAAAACAACTACTCGGCGAATCTGAAAACCTGATCAAGGTATTGGAGAAACAGTCATGAAGCTTTCCAATACCATTTCATTCTTTTTATTTATGTTACTGACGCTTTCCCCCACCCTGCAAGCAGAAGCCTCTGACTATCTAAATGAAGTCGTTCGCGCCAACGGCCTATATTCTGACAAACAATATGTCGAGTCAGCCCAGGCTTATGAAGCCTTAATTCATGATGGAGTGCGTAACGGATATCTGTATTACAATTTGGGAAATGCTTATATTAGAATGGGCAAAACAGGGCCCGCTATTTTAAATTATGTCCACGCCCAAAAATGGATTCCGCGCGATGAAAACCTGGCCGCAAATTTAAAGTTTGCCATTCAGCAAACTCAGGACAAAATAGAACCGCCACCACCCGGAACGCTGAATATTCTGTTTTTCTGGGTCAACGATTTCAACTTTAATGAACTGGTCTATTTTGCCATTGGCTTAAATTTTATTTTTTGGGTCACCCTTGCCCTGTCGATGTGTTTTCCTTTTCTAAAAATTGCCCGCAACGCCCTTCTTTTTGTTCTTTTGCTGTCATTTGTTTCAATTGGAGTTAAAATCAAGAGTGAATCTGATTTGAAACTGGGAGTGGTTCTGGCTACAAATGTCGAAGTGAAGTCTGGGCGCGCTGTAGATGCGATTACTTTATTCCAGTTGCACGAGGGCGCGCTGGTAACCGTCACCGACAAGCATAATGACTGGCTGGAAGTTCGTCTCAACGATGAGCAAAAGGGTTGGGTTCCGCAAAGTTCATTAGGAACCTGACTGCTAGCCGCAGGGGCAACTAGCAATAGTTTTTACCAGACAAGAAATGCCCCCCTGGCTCAGGGTTGGGTTCTGCAAAGTTCATTAGGAACCTGACTGCTAGCCGCAGGGGCAACTAGCAATAGTTTTTACCAGACAGGAAATGCCCTCGGGCAGTTGGGCTAGTCCTTCCCCTGCAAGGAGCAAAAACCATGCGCGTTAAATTGCCTCACCGTGTAGGAGGCTGGGGTGCCATCCGTTATTCACTCAAGATGGCGCGTCGGGCGGGCGGCTTATGGCCCATGCTTAAGGCACTGGCTTCCCGGAATAACTGCAAAAGTTGCGCGCTGGGAATGGGTGGACAGGCAGGTGGAATGCGCGATGAAAAAAACCACTTCCCCGCTGTTTGCAACAAATCTTTCATGGCACAGGCTTCCGATATGCAAGGGGCCTTGCCAGAAGATTTTTTCAATCGATTCGATATTCCCACTCTTGCGAAGTGGTCTCCTCGCGAACTGGAGTTGAGCGGACGTTTGACCCAACCCGTTCTTTGTGAAGCCGGAGATCACCGATACCACCCTATAAGCTGGGCGGAAGCCTTTGACCGGGTGGTCGACAAACTCAAATCGACATCCGCTGATCGTTCGTTCTTCTACGCCAGTGGACGTTCCTCAAATGAAGCGGGTTTTCTTCTGCAACTGTTTGCCAGAATGTATGGCACCAACAACGTCAACAATTGTTCTTATTTTTGTCATCAAGCTTCTGGCGTAGGATTGAGCCAGAGCTTGGGAACCAGCACCGCCACAATTCAGTTGGACGATCTCGATCACGCCGATCTGGTTTTTTTGATTGGTGCCAACCCCGCCTCCAACCATCCGCGTTTCATGCGCATTCTCATGGATGTGCGCCGACGTGGCGGACAAGTTATTGTGGTCAATCCAGCGAAAGAACGCGGGCTGGAAAACTTCAGTGTCCCTTCTGATATACGGAGCCTGTTATTCGGTTCAGATATCGCCAGTCTCTACCTGCAGCCTCATATAGGTGGAGACATTGCGCTTCTTAAAGGCATAGCAAAAGCCCTGTTGGATCAAGCAGGAACAACCCCCGAGTTACTAGACCAAAACTTTATCAACAGCCACACCCGAAACTTTGCGGAAATTGAAGAGGATATCAAAGCGGAGTCCTGGGAGATTTTAGAATCCGCTTCCGGCATTTCACGCGAAGAAATTGAAAAAACCGCAGACATCTATTCCAAGAGCAAAAATACCGTGTTTGCATGGTCGATGGGAATCACTCACCATACCTTCGGAGTGAACAATGTTCAGGCCATCGTCAACCTGGCGCTCATGCGAGGGATGGTGGGGAAAAAGCATGCAGGACTCCTGCCCTTGCGGGGGCATAGCAATGTGCAGGGAATTGGTTCTATGGGTGTCACGCCACAATTGAAGCAAGCGGTGCTGGATAATCTGCAGGCTAAGTTCCCAGTGATTCTGCCCACAGAACCGGGTCTTGATACTTTAGCCTGTGTAGAGTCCGCCAATAATCGAGAAATTGATTTCGCCTGCAACCTGGGAGGCAATTTATATGGCTCGAATCCGGATTCCCAGTTTGCCCAGACGGCTCTGGCTAAAATTGGTTTTAGTCTTTTTCTCAATACCACTTTGAATCAGGGACATTTTCTTGGACACGGCCGGACCAGCGTCATTCTACCCGTACTGGCTCGGGATGAAGAACCTGAACCGACTACGCAGGAAAGCATGTTCAGTTTTATTAGACTCAGTGATGGAGGCCCTAAACGCTATTCTGGCCCCAGGAGCGAAGTGAAAATAATCGCCGAAATTGCGCGACGAGTGTTGGGTGATTCTGAACTACCGTGGGAATCTATGAGCCATACGGGGAACATCAGGGAAATCATCAGTAGCATCATCCCCGGATTCGAACTGTTGAAAAATATTGACCAGACAGGTAAAGAATTTCATATTGATGGCAGGGTTCTCCATACTCCCCGGTTTTCCCTGTCTGACGGCAAAGCCATCTTTAAAGTCTGCCCCATTCCTGCCGTTAGGAGAACCAAGGAAAATAGTTTTATTTTAATGACGATTCGCTCGGAAGGACAATTCAACACCGTGGTTTATGAGCCGGACGACCGATATCGTGGCGTTTCATCGCGAAATGTCGTTTTAATGAGTGAAGAGGACATAACAAGGGTCGGATTGAGCGAGGGAGATACTGTGACAGTAAAAAATGATACTGGAGTTATGACCGGCCAAAAATTACAGGCTTATCCCATCAAACAGGGAAACATCATGATGTATTACCCCGAAAGCAATATTCTGGTGCCGCGCCAATTTGATCCGCAATCGAAAACCCCTTCATTCAAATCCATCGCCGTATTTCTGGAAAAGCAGACATGAAATCAGGTCGCGTTCATCCTTCCCAAAGCTATATATTGGCCCTTTTATTATCGGCACTTTTTCTTATTGTACCGGGAAAATCTGTAGCTGAGAACTCCAGGCCATTTGTGAAAAAAATCCGTGTTGTTGGCAATACTCTCATCGACTCTTATGATGTGGATAATTATCTTGATTTAGGAAGGGGATTAACCATGACACCGGAAATCATGGATATGGTCGTGAGCGAATTGAAAGCTAACTTCCATTATCATGGCTATCCCTTCATTAACGCCTATTCAATCCTCAAAACCAAAAATGGGGTCATGACCGTAAAGGTAGACGAACAAAATGAATACCGCTGGGGCAAGCCCCGCGCTGAAAGGGCCGTGCTGAAAAAAGCTTTTCTGCAAGGCATAACCCTCCCCGAATCCAAGAAACAAGAGATCGTAGAAACCCTGTTGAAAGGCTACCAGAAGCAAAGAAAAATTGAAGAAATCGTGGCAGGGTTCCTGGTAAAAAAGAAGAGAAGCCGCATCGAGGAAATTCAGTCGCAGAGGAAAGCGGCTATGCGTGAAAAAATTGCCGACAAAGTCAAAGAGTTTCAGGCGATAAAGAAAAACATCGAGGATCAGGAAACCCGAAGAATTGAGGAAATGAGAAATCGAATTCTGTCTGCCGGACTCAAAAAATTTGATGACTCAACTGAAGAACGCGCAAAAATAATTTCCGACGAATACACCGACCTGGATGAATTTTTGGACAACGTAATGTTCGAGGAATATCTGAATCCCGGGCTTTAACTCCTTTTTCAGCTTAAGGCAGAAAGAAACCCCTGCATCTGGGATTTTTTCTTGGTGTCCCCTTCCCTGTAAATCTTGATTGTAAGTTCTACAACCGTTTTTAATTTTCTATCCTGCATCATAAACATAAAGTCTTCGTAAAGTCTAGACTGCTCTACAGACTTATCTGCCCCAGGGTTCAGCTGCCTCGTCACCGAACCCTGCCCATTTAGCAGCCAATATATATTCAAATCAGTGTAGAGGGATAAATTTGACAGGGTAGTAGCCGAGGGCAAAGACTTGTCATTTTCCAGATCAGACAGTGAGCCTTGTGAAACCTTGATCAAACGAGACAATTCCATTAGTTTTAACGGGACGGACTTCCTCCATGCTCTTAAGCGTTTTCCGGTAGTTTTCTGATTATCTATTTGACTGCTCATTAGTAAATAATTCCTCTCTAAGTATGATCCTGCCACCCCCATTTGAGGGAGGCTCCACTTCCCAACCTGAAAATATAAGCCGGTCAATATCAGGTCGTTTTCTAAACTTAAGATCATTATAGGGATACTGTGTTAACAGGAAATCAAGATGATGTTACAGTCCTGTCACTTTTTGATAGGCAAATGTCTAACAGGAAAGCAATTCAAAAAGATACATAAAGGAAGGAGCGGTTATCATTAATCTGGGAACGGATTAACAATAACGGGGGGTCAGTCACCTTTTTCGAAACGATAGCCTACACCGCGAACGGTTTTGATGTATTTGCCCGCATCTTTTAATTTAGAACGTAATCTCTGGATATGTGTGTCAATAGTTCGGGAAAATACTCCATCACTGTATTCCCAAATTTGCTCCAGAAGGAAATCCCTTGTTTTTATTCTTCCGGGGTTTTGAATCAGATAAGAGAGAAGTTTAAACTCCGTCAATGTCAATGCCACCACTTCACCCTCAACCTGAACTTCATGCCTGCTCAGATCAATGGATAAAGGCCCAACCTCAATATATTCCGAGGTGCCGGGATTATCCTGAAAATGAAAAATGCGTTTTAGCAAACCCTTGACCCGAAGAATTAACTCTCTGGGGTTATAAGGTTTGGTCACATAGTCGTCCGCACCAAACTCCAAGCCTAAAATTCGATCCACTTCATCATCACGGGCAGTGAGCATGATGATCGCAATATCCCGGGTTCTATCGTTGGACCGCAGGGCTTTGCAAACATCCATTCCATTCATTCGAGGCATATTAACGTCCAAAATAACCAGATCCGGCAAACCAGCCTGTATTTTTTCGAGAGCCACCTCACCATCAGGAGCAGTATCTATCTCATAGCCTTCTTTGCGGAGTTTTAACTGCAAGGCAGCTAAAAGTTCTTCATCGTCATCGACTAACAGAATTCGGTGAGTCATTTTTTCCTGATTTTAAAAATATCTATGGTTATCAGCTAAAGAAACGAGTTATTTTTGTCATTTATCAAATTCTTCAATCGGAAAAACTCTATACAGTCCTCGACAATCCCATCGATGCAGGACAAAAGACCATGGTCAGAATCCAGTTCTTTTAACTGGCACCAGGGGCGCAATATGGCAAAATCTCTGGACTCCTGAATATTAACCGTTTCATCATGAAGTCCGTGAACGATACGGATCGGGATATTGCGGGTTAACAGCAAAGAGTCCCATCCTACGGCATCACGAAACAAGTTCGTATTTAAGTTTACTTCTCTATTGTAACTGTAATGAAACACCCGTATCAAGTCGGGAATTGAAGTGAGCGAGTTATTATCCCATCCCATATTTTCCATCCAGCGATTGAGGAAATTGAAACCTGGGGCCATCAAGTAAAGGGCTTTTATTTCTTTTCGGGTTTCTGCAATCAGTGCCGCAATATAAGCCCCCATGCTACTCCCGATTAGAGCAAAATCAGCGCCGGGTTTACCATCAATAATGCCCTGGACCAGTGAAATCTGTTTTGTCAGAGTCAGGTTTTCAAAATCACCCTGTTGCAGGTCTGGAATCGTAAGGGAAAGCCGAGCTTTCTCAAAACAGTCTTTAAAAATACAGGCTTTTTGAGAACCTGGTCCTGATGCAAACCCATGCAGATAAATGAATTCTGTCATCACAAAATAGCTCTACCTTTGAAGGGCCACTGTCTTTTCCAAAGCCTCAATGTTTCCACGCATTTTCCACAAAAGCACCAACCCAGGTATCGCGGCTAAAAAAGTTATCAGAAAAAACACGAGCCAACCAAGATCAGCCACCAGTTCACCCGATACAGGCCCCACATAGACACGCCCCAGAGAGGCTAAAGCCGACAACAGGGCAAATTGCGTTGCCGTAAAATTATGGTTACACAGCACCATCAGGAATGCCACGAAAGCCGCAGTCCCCATCCCGCCAGCCAGGTTTTCAAAAGCAATGGTGAAAACCAACATGGCATAGTTTTTGCCAACCATGGCCAAAACCATGAATGACAAATTTGAGACGGCCTGTAAAATTCCGAAAAGCAAAAGGGAGCGATAAAGACCCAGACGGGCCATGAGGGCACCGCCAAATAGAGCCCCCACTATCGTTGCGGCAAGCCCCATACCTTTATTGATCACCCCCACTTCACCTACAGAAAACCCTACACCACGGAGCAAAAAACTTGTAGAGAGGCTTCCCGCAAAAGCATCGCCCAGTTTATAGAGAACGATCAAGGCCAACATCAGCCAGGCCCCGTCCCGGGAAAAAAATTCAATTAAAGGTTCACTGACAGCCTCTTTCATGGATCTGGGTGGAGTCCCCGGGTCTTCGGGTTCGGGGCCCAGCCAGGCGGCAATCATACCCACAACCATCAGCCCGGCCATAATCATATACGTTGAACGCCAGCCCAAAACTTCTGACAAGATTAAAGCCAGTGCCCCGGAAACCAGCATCGCAATTCGGTACCCCGTAACCGAAACTGCCGCCCCCAGCCCCCGCTCCTTTTCTCTAAGCACTTCTGCCCGGTAAGCATCGACAACAATATCCTGAGAAGATGAAGCAAAAGCCAAACCAAAAGCAAGAAAAGCAAGGACCCAAGGTACTTTAGTCGGTGACATCAAGCTCATGGAAAAAATTAAAATAAGCAAGAAGGATTGAAACACCAAAATCCAGCCTCGTCTGCGCCCAAACAAGGGAAAAGAAAATCGGTCAAGCAATGGGGACCAGAGGAACTTCAAGGTATAAGGCAGACCCACCAGAGAGAACAGACCAATAGTCTCAATATCAACCCCTTCCACCGTCAACCAGGCCTGCAGGGTTCCTCCTGATAATGCCAAGGGCAAGCCTGAGGAGAACCCCAAGAATAAAATAGTCGCCACCCTGAGATTCATCAGTGAATTCATATTTACCTATATATATTAACAGGTTAGACTAATAATCATAATAAATAAGGTGAGATGTAAACCGGATCATTTTTTGTTGTCCAAACCCCTTATAACATTAACACTCAAGAGTTTCAGGAATTTCACATTAAATAGCAGGTTGATTTTGCCGCTATCAACATTTGACATCTGGTAACATCATTAAATAAAATTGATTTTCAGGGGCCTGGTACTGTTCCGCCATAATACCCATAAATTCTTGTTTTTATATAACCTTTTCCTGATTTTTTACCGATATACAGAGGAACCAAGAGACTAAATTATGAAAAATATGGAATCCCTACAGTTGGTTAAAGAGCAACTCAAAATAAAGGCGGTCGAGTTGCGTCAAGCCCACGAAAAAAACGGGAAGGTCTCGAAACAAATCAAGGACCTGATCACCTTCAATCAGAGTGAGGTGAAAAAGCTCAAAGAGACCGTCAAACAAGCCGAGGCAGAAGCAGAAGAACAAAAAAGCCTGGCTGAGGCGGCTCGCCTCGCAAAACATGCTGGAGTAGAAGCAGGTAAAAAAGAAAAGCAAGAAGAGGAAGCTGAGATAGCCAAGCGCCTAGAGTCCCAAATGGACGAAAAAATGAAGGCCAAAATGACAGAGCTTGCTACCCGCGCCGATGCTCTCCGAGAGCGGGTTGAGACAGAAAAAGGGGCCAATAAAAAATTTTCAAGGGAACGGGACGTTTTGCTAAAGGAGCTAAAACGTCTGCGGCAGGATACCGGAACCACTGACAACCTGAAAAAGAAGATCGAAGACCTCAAAGTGGAGTTGACCAAAGCTAAAAAAACTTCCATGACATCAGGGGCCGTCACAGAAGATATTGTGAAAGAAAAAGACACGCTCATCAAAAAATATGAAGACATGCTTTATGGCGGAATGGACGCGGGTGAAGACGGTATGCTGCCCTCTGAGATCATTCAGGAGTTGAAAGAAGAGGTCGAAGATCTGGAAAAAGAACGCCGTAAAATGATCGTTGATCTGGAAATGCTCAAAGAAGACAATGCCGAAATGGACATGAAAATCACCTTGATGGATGAAGAAAAAGGCCGGAGCGGTAAGGGAGGTGGTGACAGCGGAGATTTTCGTCCTGTTGAAGGTCGTTCAGCGCAGACCTCAGAGTTTTCGGGAGGCCTGGAAAACTTTCTCATCACCTATTCGGACATGATCACGCTTATCCTGGTGGTATTCGTTTTAATGTACAGCGTTTCCAAATTGGACGAAAACAGGTTTGCCGAGGCTCTTTCTTCATTCCAGACAAAAAGAATGCGCATTGAAAGCGTCAATGTCCGCTTGAGCAAGGCAGAGATGAAAATGCTGGAGAGAGTGAGAGAACTGGTTAAAGACAATGTTGATGCAGAAAGTCTTGCACGCAGTGACACGCGGACTATTTTGCATCGCTTACCAACCTCAGACCTTTTCGATCCGGGAGAAGCTTTCTTTAGCGGAGGGGCTGAAGACCTGATTATATCTACCATACAAGAAGACATGAAAGAAGGTGTGAAGCAGGTTATGATTGATGGTCACACCGATAACGTTCCTATGAAGAGTGCCAAGTATCCTTCTAACTGGGAACTTTCAGCCGCCAGAGCTTCAAAGGTAGCTCGCTTTATCATAGAAAAAATGCGATTTCCTCCTGATCGAATTGTCGTAACAGGGTACGGAGAATTCCGCCCTCTTAAAGAAAACATCAACGATGACAATCGTGCCGCCAATCGCCGGGTCGAAATTAAAATATTGAAAGCACTTGAAGTCGCTAAAGATGAAGCAATAAAAACGGATTCTAAAGCTCCAGAAGAGAAAAAAACTGATACGACTTCTGCTTCAAACCCGAACCAACCGGCAAAATAGCCATTGCTGGCGACAAAAAGCCTGATATTTTTTTGAAGAAGTTTTTTAGCCGGTTTTAGAGTAAAATCATTAATAACCCATAAATTTTTGCAAAACGCTCCTTAGTTATGGAATCAACAGAAAAATCTATAACCGGCCAAACAGAATCAGAAAACTCTCTTTTGGAAGAGGTTTCCCAAAAATCCGAGGCCCCCTCAAAACCTGCGGAAGAGGCCATCAAAAAGGCTCAAAAAGTACTCATTAAATCAGATGCCGAAATGCTCTATTCCAACCGGCAGGACTTTTTAAGGTTCAACCGCTTTAAAATAGACCGAAACTTGATCACCCTCTCTGAAATTGACCGCCTGATTTTTCTGGTTATTCCACGCCTACTTCACGTACATCAGGAAGGCTTGCCCGGTTATTTTGAAGGTGATCCCCCCTGCGGCATCCACAATTTCAACCTGGATAAGGAAGCACAGGTTGCTGCCGAAAAATTGTTCCCGGACATCATCATTCGCAGAAACCCGGAGCTGAGCCCGGTCATCCACACAGCATTGCTCATGGGCAGTGTCGGTTCCATTGCACAGACCAAAAAATCTGACCTTGATTACACCCTGCTGGTGAACAAAAAGGATTTCACTGAAGAAAGCATGAAACTATTTCAAAAAAAGCTGAATTTGATAGAGACATGGACCTGGGACAATTTTACTCTGGAGACCCATTTCTTCATCAATGATTACGAAGAAGTTAGAAATAATATCTTTGGTGAAAGTGATAGCGAAAGCACCGGATCAGCCCTGGCAAAACTTCTTAAAGAAGAAATGTATAGAACCATGATCATTGTCACCGGGAAAATCCCCTTCTGGCTGATTTCGCCGGTGGACTGTGATGATGACCGGTATTACGAGTTGTATGAAAAACTACTAGCAGGGCAAACCCTGCTCAAAAAAGAAGAATTCATCGACATGGGCAATGTTGATGATATTTCCCAGGGAGAATTTTTTGGTGGCTCCATATGGGCACTGATCAAATCCTTCAAATCTCCTTTCAAGACCCTCATGAAAATGGGAGTTCTGGAAGAATATATGTTTGGCGACACAAAATCGAACCTGCTATGCCATCAAATTAAAGACAAATACTTTAATGATGTCCCTTACCTGGATATAGACCCCTATCTGGGAATGTTTGAGAGGGTACAAAAATTTTTCACTGAGTCAAAATCTGAGGACGAGGTCGATGCGCTGAGACATGCGTTCTACTTAAAGGTCGGCACGCAAGTCACTGCCGATGAGTTTGAAAAGGGTTCCGATAGCTGGAGAAAAAGCACCCTGATAAAAATGCTTAAAGAGTGGGGTTGGAGCGCGGAAAAAATTGAGAAGCTGAACCAGTACTCCGGTTGGCAAATGATGCATAAGGTAGACTTGGGAAACCGTATCAATAAAATTTTGATGGCCTCCTACAAAAATATTTCCGAGAAGAACAAGACCCTTGATCCCAGCGAAAGCCTGATCACCGAGAAAGACACCCATCTTTTAGGCCGAAAACTTTTCAGTTTTTATAGAGCCGCCCCCAACAAGGTCGATAATCTGGGTGCGTTGGTCGATGGTAAAACGGCGGAAAATGAGTTGACTTTTATTTTTGAAAAAAAAGATAGGACGGCAAAACCGGAGTGGTATCTGGTAAGAGGCAGGACCCGAGCTTTTCTGGAACAAATTGACAAAGACAATATTATTAGAAAATCAGCCACCCTCCCATTTCTTCTGGCCTTTACCGTTTTCAACAATCTCTACAGTGAAAACACCGCAGTTTTGTTGCGATCTGAAGGCGACTCCATCAAAGAAAATGACCTGATTGCACTGCTGAAGATACTTAAAAGCTTCATTGAATCCGTCAACATCGCAGCACTGTCTAATGAAGATCTGATGGGCGATGCGAAAATCAACCAATTATTCCTTCTGGTTGACTTTGGCAATCCCCCGCCGCCAGAAATCAGCATGGGAAATATCAGAGATTGCAAAAATAACGATGAATTGAATCAATTCATCAACAAACGAATTGAGCGGGCAAGGAGTATTACCTCCATTTATTTGACTTCCTGGGGCGAGCTTTTCTGTAAATCCTATGCGGGGTTAAATTGTGTGCCCAGATGCATCACCGATCTGAGCTCTCAACTGATCCCGGAAAGGGTTGAAAGATTGGATTTTCTTAAGGTTTACATCCCCAGCGGCCGAAAAGAAATATTACAGATACCTTGGCTTAATAACTATATCTCACGTTCATTAAAGATTCGTGCCACGGCTCATATGGAAAAAGACGCCAGTTAATACTAAAGTTTTACCCCTGTTTAATCAAATTCTATGGCCACAGCAACTCAGGAAGCACAAGGTACAGCCGCTGCTGCGGCTCAGGAGGACCGTCAGGATACAGGAATAGATACCGGCACCCTGATGGGAGTCCTTGCGGGAATATTTCTCATCACCGTAGCAATTATTCGTGGCGGAGATGCTGGGGTTTTCATCAATATCAATAGCGCTTTGATCGTGCTTGGCGGATCAATAGCTACTGCCTTTATCGCATTTCCGGCAAAAAAGATAACCACACTGATGCCGGTTTTATATAACGCATTCAAGCCTGGCGTTTATGAACCAGAAGATTATGTCGATGACATCATGCGGCTGGCCTCTAAATATCGTTCCGGTGGTATGAAGCAACTGGAGAACGAAGAAGGTAAAGTAGACAATCGTTTCTTGAAAAATGGGATTGCTATGATCGTCGATGGTTACAACGCCAAAGAGATTCACGAGCTTATGGACAGGGAATTGAACTCGATGCTCGACAGACACAACTCCGGTCAAAAGGTTTTACGCTTTATGTCCGTTCAGGCCCCCGTATTTGGGATGGCCGGCACCCTGATCGGTCTGGTGCAGATGTTGATGCATATCGATGATCCGTCAACCATTGGCCCTGCCTTGGCTACTGCGTTGATCACTACATTTTATGGGCTCATGCTAGCCAACCTCGTTCTCACGCCCCTTGCGGCAAAATTGAGTATGAGAACAGATATGGAAGGTGTTTTAGGCAGATCAATTCGAGTAGGAATCATTGGTATTCACGACAGAGTCAATCCGCAAAAAATTCAGCGGAACATGAACGCGCTCCTGCCACCGGCGCAACAAAGGGAATAAGAATAGATGTCAAACGTTGATGAGATGATCACATTAGTGCTGAAAGAGCCCAAACAAGATGGGGGCGATTTCAGTGGTTTTGACTTAAAAGGCGTGAGCCTCAATGGTGCCAGCTTTGTTTATGCCACTCTGAATGAAGCAAATATAGACGACTCTGAACTGCGCGAGATTGACTTTTCACAGGCCTCCCTGGAAAAGTCATCCTTGAAAAATGCCAAGATCAAGGACCTGAATTTTACCGGGACAAATCTTGAAGGTGTCAACTTTGAAGGAGCCACCCTAATAAACTGTAATTTCAAAAATGCTAATCTATCCAATAGCGATTTCTCTCAAGCCAAATTGAGCGAATGTGATTTTCAGGGAGCAAACCTCAGCCACGCCAGCTTTTATTCTGCCACCATAGATAACAGTAACCTGGCATTCGCCCGAATGATGTACACTTTTATGAAGCAAGTCGTCATCAATAAATCCCGGCTGGGGGGCATCAATGCCAGAGGTTCAGACTTCAGCTTTTCCAAATTGACTGAAGTGGACCTGAAAGGTTCCATTATGAAATATGCGGATCTTAATTCTTGCACCTTCAAGGAAGTTAATCTGACGAACGCAAACCTGATTGGTGTGGAGTTGAAGGATGCTCAATGCGCAACGGTCATTTGGGAGGAAGCCAACCTCGAAGGGGCTGACCTGACTTATGCTAACATGCAAGGTGGCAACCTCAAAAACGCCTTTCTCCTCGAAGCCAATTTGCATGGCACCAATTTCACTAACGCCAACCTTTCAGACGCATACCTTGTCGATGCTAACATCGCAAAAGCAATCACTAAGGGCGCTAATCTGGAAAATACCATACTGGGCTGAACCTCTCCAGATAGCTTAACCTTCCAGGAATTATATTCTCACCACTTATTTTTTTTCAGGGATAATTTCCGACGCACACCGGAAACCCACATTTTCAAAAAAATCATTGGGGCTGGCCTCGGTACGAGTGAAGGCATAGCGAAAAGCCGGCAAGAAATAGTGTCCGGCCTTCTGAAAACCATTCCCTCGCAAGACTTTCAGCTCCCGGCCAAACCGGGATTTCGAGTTCGGGTTTCCCGGGTAAGGAAGGTACCAGTCGAGAGTCCATTCCATAACATTCCCCGACAGGCCATAAATTCCATACGGACTAACATCTTCGGCATAGGCAGTGACCAATGATGTTTTGCGGTCTCCATCAATACCCAGGTTTGACTTGCCCTTCACAAACTCCTCTCCCCATGGATAGGGCAGACCGCTCGGCCCCCGCGCTGATTTTTCCCACTGCGCTTCGGTGGGCAGTTGTTTGCCCGCCCACATGCAATAAGACCAGCCCTCCCACCAAGTGACTTGGGTGACAGGATGTGAAGCCAGTTCCTCAGGGAAAACCCCGCCAACCCAATGAGCCGGCAGATCGGTAAACTGGGTGGCTTTCAAAAAACCCTGATATTCTTCATTGGTAACTTCATACCGATCCATATAAAACGAGCCAAGAAATAATTTTTGCTCCGGATGCTGATCGAGGAAAAGAGGTTTAACAGCCCCAATTTTTTTATGCGTGCCTTCCGTGTCAACCATGTTCGTCCCCATGATGAATTCACCAGCAGGCACCAGAACCATTTCTTTCTGATCTTTCTCGGAAACTTTCACCGAAGATAAAACATCACTCTCACAGTCGCATGAATCGCACCCCGCAAGAAAAAACAAAAGTAATATAAAAACAGCTGAGGTATAGTTTCCAAAATTGATCTGAGAATACTTCACCATGCGACCTCTAAAGTTTGCAAACAAAATAAAAACCATTATATTCATTTTCATCGCTGGTGCTAGTTTTATCCCTGCAGAGTCCGCCAGTGCTTTCAGTGCAGTAGTCTCTGATAAAACCGCAGGTGAGCCCTACCCCCATATACTGAAAACACAAACTTTCGACCTCAACAGCAGAAACATTAAAGTCCTCACCTCTCAAGGCCGGCATCTCTGGATGGGAACTGGACTGGGAGTCATTCGTTATGACACCGATACCCGCGAAAACTATGAGGTCTATGACAATCAGAACCATCTACTCAGCAATGGAATTTTCGCGATTAATTTTGATTCACATAATTTGCCGTGGATCGGAACCTATGGCGGCGGACTCAGCCATTTTGATGGCAGCCGATGGAACCATTACAACACCCCGCACGGGTTGAACGATGCCTTTGTCTACGATATCGAATTCGATAACAAGTCACTATGGCTCGCAACCTGGCGCGGAGTGAACAAGATCACCGGGGACCCGGCATCAAGAAAAAACTGGCCAAGTTTTACCG
>JACKQG010002533.1_pt1 | contig 23736 bp, 21 predicted proteins | sample 8237621 | NCBI WGS metagenome assembly JACKQG01 (sample SAMN15677084, study PRJNA649215) | marine metagenome | biome: marine; feature: Black Sea; material: saline water; isolation source: suspended particulate matter (SPM) from the Black Sea western gyre | collected 2013-06-09/2013-06-10 | depth... | reverse complement strand
TGGTTTTGCTCCTTTACCATAATTTATGTTTATATTACCATAAATTTTGGTAAATGTTAAGCCCGGGCGATTCGAACATTGTTCGATTTAAATTTACAGAATGTCTTCAAGATCACCAGACTATCAAACACCCACGAGAGTATTGATTCTATTATCCTTTCTGAAATGAGGCCCTTAGACAGAAGCATCTTAAATATTTTGTGTATGAAGAGTTTTTCAAGAGATTCAGTATCTATATTAATGGGAGAAGCATAAAAGTAGCCGTCTTTGCCAAAGCAGCCGTCAGCTGCCAGTGTATACATGTGGGGATTAATGCTGACTCCCCGAGTAGGACTCGAACCTTCAAAGATATTAAATTCACAAGAGCCTGCTTTTTGCGTATACAAGTATAAAGCAGGTATTTACCCAGATTTTAGCATTATAAATATAGAAAATAAGGGATTTAGAGTAAAAAGTCAGTAACATCAGTCCAACTGATGTAATAGATGCCCTTATTATATATCTTGCAAGGTTTTCCATTGACTCATTAAAATAAGGATATATTCTGGCTCCACAATATACATTAAATCCAGAGTGATGTCATGATGAAATTAATTCTATTGTTTTTTCTATTGTAAGTCTCTTTTTCTTTAGTATGGAGAGTAACTTGTGTCTGAACAGTGGCTCAAGCTCTTCTGTATTTATGTTAATAGGCGATGCGAAAAAAATTCCATTTTGGCAAAAACATCCATCAGATACGAGTATATGTAAATGGGGATTAAAGCCTAAAAAATCTCCAAATATCTGTAATTGAACAATTTGGCTTTTCGTTCAATCGGAACCGAGTTCTAATATTACTCAGAGATGAAGTGAGGGTTCGAACTTGTTGCTATCTCTATTAGTTCTGAATTTTCTCCGCCAGAAAGAGCGATAATAAAGATTCAGCGCCCAGAATGGCACCGAATAACGGCGTATAACTCCCAATCTCCTCCAAATAGAGGGTAGGCTATAGAACTCGCTCCAAACCCAGTCACGCCCCTTTTGCAGAATCTCCCGTGACATTAGCTTTGGCTCAAATACAATGCTAGACTCATACTGTGACCAGTCTTTGGTGATTATTCGTCCAGCCTTATCAAAAGATTCGCATAGGACGGTGCCCGGATACGGCACGAGCCAAGCAAATTGAGCGCTCTCTAACCGCATTTTCTGGGCAAAGCGGACGGTGCGTTCGAAAACATCTTCATCGTCTTCGTCTAAGCCAAGGACAAAGAAGCCGTGGATGGCGATGCCGTGGGAGTGGATCTTTCTGATCACCATTTCATATTCGTTAACCGCATTCACTCTCTTGCCCAACGCCGTTAGATTAGCAGGGGACAGTGTCTCAAACCCGATGAGTAGGGACATGCAGCCGCTCGCGGCCGCCAGTTTGAGTAATTTGTCATCTCTCGCTATGGTGACCGAGGCTTGGGCAACCCACTTGAGTTTGTAGGGAACAAGGGCGCGAAAGAGCTCTTTAGCGAACTTGGGGTTGCCGGCGATATTATCATCAACGAAGACGATGAGTTTCTTATGGTTCAATGTTTTGATCTCCTTGAGAATTTCTTCTACCGGGCGGCAGCGATAAGTATGGCCGAAGAATGAAGTAACTGAGCAGAAGGAGCAGGCATAGGGGCAGCCTCTAGTAGTTGAGATCGTGTTCTGGAAGTAGTACGCTCCATCGGCGAACAAGTCTCGCCGGGGGATAGGCAAGTTGAGTAAGCTGGGCTGCTCACGTTGGCTGTACATCCTTTGTAGTTTGTTTGCCTTAAAATCCTCGATCACATTTGCCCAAATTCCTTCGGCTTCCCCGATTACTACGGCATCGGCGTGCTGGCTTGCCTCTTTGGGCAGAGCGCTAGTGTGACTACCCCCTAAGATAACCTTCACTCCTATAGCTCTGAAGGTATCGGCGATTTCGTAGGCGCGTTTCGCCGTAATAGTTAGTACTGTTATCCCCACTAAGTCAGTTTCCTTTTGGAAATCAATAGTTGTGATATTCTCATCAGTTAAGGAGACTTCGACCTCTGGTGGGGTTAGGGCGGCAACCATCGCTAGACCCAGGTGTAGGCACGGTGCCTTCTTCCGCCTTTGGAGATTCTCTTGCGTAGCCGGGACAATTAGCTCTAGTTTCATGAGAACACATCCTCTCGATATAGTATGTAAAATTATATAGCGTGTTAACCTTTTGTTGCAATAGAGAACTTAGCAACAGGCTGCTTTCCAAAGTTAGTTTTTTAGACCACCTAAAAAATAACTTATAAGAACTTGCTTTTAGTATCTGCAAGTATAAAGCAGGTATTTACCTGTATTTTTATTGATATTGAATAAAATGATTAAATATGAAATTATTTATTGGAACCGTGAGGATGAAGTATATAATGCAGAATTTCCTGAATTACTAAAATGAATGAAGATTGAAGGAGTTTTTAATCTTTCCTAAAATCGTTTGAATGAATTTTTAATAACAAATATAATAATTACATGGAGAAAAATGAAATAATAGAGTATTGGATTAAACTGGCTGCAGAAGATTATTCAGCAATGTTAAATCTTCTAAAGAGTGGAAACTACTCATGGACATTATTTCTAGGCCATTTGGTAATTGAGAAATTATTAAAAGCATATTATGCCAAAAATTGTGATATAAACACTCCTTTTGTTCATAATCTTACACAAATTGCAGAAAAGGCAGGATTGAAATTAAGTGACAAGCAAAAAGATTTTTTGGATTTATTGAATACTTTTAATATACTTGCAAGATATCCTGATTATAAACTGGAGTTTTATAAAAAATGTACTAAAGAATATGCTACAAAACAAATAAGCGAAATCAAGGAATTTAGATTATGGCTGTTAAGACTGATAAAAAAATAATAGAAAAAAAAGTAAAAGAATATTTAGATGTTCTTAAAAAAAGCAACATTGGATTAAGAGCATTATATTTATTTGGTTCAACAAATAAAGATATTTTTAATTCAGATAGTGATATTGATATTGCTGTTGTTGTTGATAGTTTCGGGGGAGATATTGTAGATATTTTTTCTTTACTATTAAAGCTTAGAAGAAATATTGATATCAGAATTGAGCCACATCCTTTTGAAGTTAAAGACTTCAATGATTCCAACCCCTTTGCTTGTGAAATTATTAGGACAGGCAAAAAAATTTCATAAAACACAAAGTGTCTATGGAGTATATTCTTCAATACATTACTGCACAGCCATTCTCTAAATTCCTCCACCTTTTTTGATGACTTGATTGTTAGAAGATACTTGTGGATATTATGCCATTTTGGTAGGATAAACGCAGTAATGCGTCTATTAGTAGTTAGGCGACATTTTGCTTAGCGGTAATATGCAGGAAAAAGTGAATGGTTAGGAAGATGACTTTAAACCTATTCAACAGAATAATCTTGTGGCTAAAGAAGATTTTCCATATTTATCCGAAAGCAGAATATAAAAGAAGGCCTGTTGAAGTTACTCCACAACCTGAAGAGAAATCGATAAAAGATGCACCTCCAGAAGAGAAAACAAGGGAAGTTTCGCAAGATGAGAAAAAACCTGTGGATATGCTATTACCTGAAAAGAAGACAACTAAAGTTACTCCGCTACCCGAACACAAACCACCGGAGACTCCCTCTGAGAAAGAGCCTCAAGAACCATCAGTAGAAGAAACTTTAACAACAGAGCCACAAATAAAGTATCCCGAAGAAAAGGCTAAAACTGAAGAAAAAGATGCACCGGAGCCACGAAAACCCTATAAAAAGAAATCCCCCACGGAAGAAAGAAAAGAAGAACCGTCAACAGTTAAAAGGAAACCGTCTAGTCCCGAACAGAGGGAACCAATATATCTTGGTTCTACCCAAAGAAGGAGGCGATGGTTAACTGGAGCACACCCAAAATCTCCAAGTGATGAGAAGATTGAAACGGAAATAGTTGATAAAGTACCAGAAGAAAAAGAATTCGCAACTACTGTAGAGTCTCCATATGTAGAAATCAATCTTGATAATGCCGAAGTTTATCTGATTTTACCGAAACAACAATTCAAAGCTAACACTGTAGACGAAACACCGCAGCAAACAAGTTACTCGATTGATTTAAATGGAAAACAACAAGAAGTTATAGTCAGAATAACAACCAATAGAGGCGGGCTAATGTTTGTAGAAGAAAAAAGAATATTGCTGGAAGAACCTTTAGTGAAATTTCAGGTTGCTTTTCCCGACGAGATTCAAAAGGGAGAATATAATTACAACCATAACGACAAAGGGCTTTATGCCTTTGTTGCAATAGGAAATAACCGTGGGAGAATGTATTATCTAAGCGATAAAGAAGGTAACATTAACCCTCTTCCTCAGAGGGTTAATTGGGTACTTGTTCATGAAGAGTTTGAGTTACAGACTGTGCTCGGCCCAAGCGATATAACCGAAGACATCTGGATATGGGAAAGGTATCAGCCATTCCGTATTGATTTGAGTGAAATTGATGCTCTGGTCATAAAGAATAAAATATCGGGTGAAGAAAAGAGTTTTGCTTTGCAGTCAACCTATCGCGTTGAAGGAGAACAAGTAATCGAGGACGATTACAAAAAGGAATGCCCGCTTTTTACAGGTAAAATTCTTAAAATAGTAGCACCTTATGAAAACCAGTCTGGATGGAGTGTTTGGATTCAGAATAAGGCAGCAGGATATAAAATTAAAGAAAATTGGACAGGCAGAGAACCCTTAACATTAAGACTTCCTGATGATCTCCCAAGTGAATTCGGCGAATTTCAGATAGATATTTGTCAGCAGAATACAAGGATACTCGAAGAGACCATCTTCTTCCGATGGATGCCTTCTATTGAATTGAATTACCCCAAAGAACTGATTATCCCCGATCTGAAATCAGGTCATGCCTCGTCGATCATCAGTGTCAAGTTAGATAGTAATGTTGGGTGGGGACTCAAAGCTGATGGGAGTGAACAATCAGAATCGATTTATGGCAAATGCCACCAACTGGAATTACCGCCTGAAAAAGATACTATTCGATTTTCTATTGCCGAAACAAATAGACCAGAAATCACTGTTAATTTTCAGATAACCATCCCAAGATTAAAGTGGAAAACTTCAAAACAAATGACTTGGAACGGCATATCTCAAAAAATTGAACGAAGGCATTTAGAACCGGGATACCCCCTTTATCTTCAGATTCGAACCAATGATTTTGACAATAAATATGACCTCTTGGCTCTACTTGAAGCAAATGGCCAGAAACTTCAAGAGGGAAAATTTATTCGAAAAGGCTTAGAATATAGTCTCGAATTGAATCAATTTTACGATACTATAAAGCAAAATAAAGATGAATTAAGTCTTAAAGTAAAAATTCAAAGTGAGAAACACAATCACTTAATAGACGAGGTATACATATTAGAATTTACTCCTCCTATCATTCGTTGTAAAGATATTTCATGCAATTATAAGACACACTGCAGGGAAGAAATATTGTCTCATTTTGAGAAATATCACCTTCGCAATTTAGTTGAACATCTTTCATATGAAGAGATAAGAGAATATTATAAATCACTTCCCTATAAAATATACAATTGTGCTTACTGCAGCTTCTACAGCCGTGAGGATGATCCTCGAAATCCAACAAGTATAATCTGCTGGCATATAGAAAATAAATGTCCCAAAGTAGACCATGAAAAAGGCCCGCTAAAAATTAGCTTTCGAGTGGTTGATGACATTGATGAAATTCGCCAGAATGTATTTCCTAGCCTTTCACATATTTATAAATGTAAATTATGTGGTATGCATTTTAAAGACTATAATAACAAAGCCAAAGTTGAACATTTTTTTTCAAAACATGAAAATAAAATCTGTGAATATTTAGAGAGGTAACAAACATGCCACTTGATCCTCTAAAAGTTACAGAAACAATTAGTAAAAGTTACACAAGGTATCTAACAACAGCTTTCCGCCTCCGAGATAAAAAGCTTCAGGCACTCTTTCATCAAGAAGTAGAAAAATTCTGGTTTATTAATGGTCCAATTTTAGAAGCGACACCGCCATTTAAGAATGGGTGTTATCTCAAAGATTTGAGCGATGAAGGTATTCTGGAGAACGATGTGCATAAATTGACTTCTCCAAATTATATTGAGAAGAATTCACTTAGAGAGCAAAGAAATCCTCTGTACACATTAAGGGACAAAGCCCTTCATCTCCACCAAGAAAAAGCGCTAAGGAAAATATTGAATGGTCGAAATGTAGTTATTGCTTCAGGCACCAGTAGCGGGAAAACGGAGTGTTTTCTTTTGCCAGCTTACAACCACCTTCTGAATGAATACAAAGAAGGCAATCTTGGGCCTGGTATTCGTGCTCTTTTATTGTATCCAATGAATGCCCTTGCGAATGACCAATTGCGTAGGTTGAGAGAAATAGCAAGGGTAATAGAGAAAGAGATGCCTAATGTGCGAATAACTTTTGGTAGATATGTAGGAGATACTCCAGAAACCAAAAAACAAGGAGAGGAAAAGTTCAGACTCACAAACCCCGGCGAAGAGCCTGTAAAAAGTGAACTACTTTCAAGAGAGGAAATGCGAGAAAATCCACCACATATTCTCATCACGAACTATGCAATGTTGGAATACCTTCTTTTAAGACCAAAAGACTCCTCTTTCTTTGATGGGGAATACGCAAAACACTGGAAGTTTTTAATATTAGACGAGGCTCATGTTTACAACGGAGCCAATGGCATCGAGATGGGAATGCTTATTCGCCGCTTGAAGGATAGGGTTTGTGGTGGGAGGAAAGGTGTTTTACAATGCATTGCGACAAGCGCTACATTAGTCAAAGGAGAGGATGATTTCGGAAAGGTTGCAGAATTTGCCACAAACCTTTTTGAGGAGAAATTTGAATGGGTTCCAGAGGATGACAGTAGACAAGATATAATAAAAGGCGAGAAAATTGAAACACAAAGTGCTGAAAAGATATTTCAGTTACCGCTCCAGTTGTATCCGAGTCTATATAAAATAATAAGAAACTTTACCGACCCATCTCTAATTATAGAGTGCTGTTACGATATATGCAAGTGAACAAGGAGTTCCGCAAAATCTTATAAATGAAGCGAAAGGAAAATCTAAGGGCGATGCTAAAAAATTCCTATACGAAGTTTTGCTAAAGGATCAGAGGATTACCGAGTTAAAGAGATTGTTGGAAAGAGGACCAATCAGACTTGAAGAATGTATTAAACAAGTTATAGGAACTGATAATCCTTCAGATCAAGATTACCAATCCATCATAAGTCTTGTGGATGTAGCCGTTTGGACACGTCCTGATAAAGAGTCGTTGCCTCTTTTACCTGCCCGTTATCATCTTTTCGTCCGCGCACCCGAAGGTATTTTTGTATCATTCTTCCCTGAACCAAGGATATTTTTAGAACGACGTGAAAAAACAGAAGAAGGATACGCAGTTTTTGATCTTGCTTCCTGTCGTCGGTGCGGGCAAGAATATTTGGTCGGTGATATTGTAAACGGTAGGTTAAAGCACCCCTTCGCTGAGATAGATACCCCAAAGAGAAACAAATATTTTCTTCTGTGGAAAGACAATGTAGAACTCGAAGAAGATGAAGATGAAGAAGTAGCCGTTCCCGAGGAAATAGCAGAGAAAGGTACAACCTGGAAATTATGCGTAAAATGTGGCTCAATTTGGGAAGATACCCCAACATGTAATTGCAGTCATGAAGATAATTCAACACGCACTCTTATTGAGATTACTCCTAAAAATGGGATTCTCAATAAGTGTTATTTGTGCGGCTTACGGTCTATTAACATCGTTCGAGAATTTGTTTTCCAACAGGATGCGCCTGCGGCTGTATTGGCAACAGCTCTGTTTCAAAATCTTGAAAAAAAGGAAGCGAAAGAGAAGAAAATACTTGCATTTTCTGACAGCAGACAGGATGCAGCTTTTTTTGCACCCTACTTAGATTATACATATAAACGGATTTTATATAGACGCCTCATCACGGAAGTACTCCAGCAAAACAAATCTGTAAAAGACTATAGGCTTCAAACTCTTTGTGATGATGTCCTAAAACTCGCTGAGGAAAAGTATCTGTTTGATCCAGGGATGGATGAAAAACAGAAGAAAAAAGAAGTGTGGGGCTGGATACTGCAGGAATTCTGTGCCTTAGATCGTAGAATTTGTTTAGAAGGAGTAGGTCTGTTATCCTTTTTGCTAATTCCGCCAAAGGAATGGAAACCGATAGACGATCTCTCTATGCCCCCTTGGAATTTATCTAAGGATGAGACCGTAGCAGTATATCAATTACTCATTGACACTCTCCGCTTCAACAAAGCCATAGTTTTTCCGAACGATGGCCCAAGCCCCCAAGATGAGATTTTTGCTCGTTTCCACCGGAATAGAGAATATAAATTCCGAGGTGAGAAATCTGATTCTAAAAAGGGGATTTACTCTTTTATTTCTACCTCTGGACGATTCAATACAAGGTTAGAATTTCTAAGGAAATTGTACACCCAAATCCTCAAGCAAGAAGCCAATAATGACGAATGTAGAAAATTGTTGGGCAAAATATGGGATGACTTAAAAAATAACTGGATAGATAAAGGTCTTTATCAATTTAGTGATTCTAAACACGGAGTACTTTTTCAACTTGACTACAAATACTGGCAAATTGTTCAAGAAAATCCAGATTTTCCATGGTTTGTTTGTGATCGATGTGGTGTTGTTTTACCAGTAAGTATTCGAGGTGTTTGTCCTACATTTGGTTGCAACGGAAATCTTGAATCATTAAACCCTTCTTCAAGGCGACAGGATATTGAGAATAATCATTATCGGTACTTATACACCAATCTTTCCCTTATTAATATGATTGCCGAAGAACATACAGCACAACTAAAACAGGATGATGCCTCTAATGTTCAGCAAAGATTCATAAAAGGAGAAATAAATGTATTAAGCTGTTCAACCACATTTGAGTTAGGGGTAGACCTTGGAGAGTTAGAAACAATATTCTTGCGCAATGTCCCGCCAGAGCCTTCTAATTATATCCAGCGATCAGGGAGAGCAGGGCGCAGGCTTGATTCGGTTGGTTTTACCTTAACCTTTGCTCAACTCAGGTCTCATGACCTCACATATTTTAAAGAACCAGAGAAAATGGTAGAGGGTCGAATAATCCCACCTGTCGTTGAAATCCGGAATGAAAAAATCGTTCGTCGCCATTTACATTCTATAGTTTTAGCACGGTTCTTTAGGGAATATCAAGACTATTTTGGGGATGTAGATTCTTTCTTCCGAGTCGAAAAAGAGGGAACTTCAGCACTTGAGAAGATAAAAGAATATCTTGAAGGCAAACCAACTATTATATTAGAGTCTCTGAAGAGAACTATTCCTGAGAATCTACATAATACGTTTGATCTAGAAACTTGGGGATGGATAAAAGACTTCATTGAAAAAGATGGCTCTCTAGAAACCGCCGATGCATCAATAAAAGATGAATACGCAAGTCTGAAAGAGTTTTACCATGCAAAAAATGACGAATTGATAAAGATTTCTGCTGATCCAAAGGAATACCAGACTAAAGGTCGAAAACTTAACTTTGATATGCAATGGGCAGCAGACAGGATGAAGACCCTAAGGGAGATGAAACTTATAGACTTCCTTGCAACTCATACCGTTATTCCAAAATATGGTTTTCCGGTTGATGTTGTAGAGCTCACACTTTATTCTCACATCCCGGCAGCAAAGAAGATTCAATTGGAACGTGATCTTCGTATTGCAATTTCTGAGTTTGCACCCAGCAGTCAAGTTGTAGCAAAAGGGTACCTCTGGGAGAGTGCAGGATTAAGAGTAGTGAGAGACAGAACCTGGCCTGTATATTGGTATGCCATCTGTCCAAACTGCAAACGATTTCATATCCAAAAGGGAACGATTGAAGAAAATCTACCTTCCATACCATGTCAGGGTTGCAGAAAAGCAATAGCACGTAGCTCAGTACATAAATTCATTACCCCTGTTTTTGGTTTTGTTACAAGCAGGGAAAATGAGCCTCAAAAACCAGGTGAATCACGACCAAAGCGTGAATTTACTACAAGACCTTATTTCTTTGACTATAAAGAACCGGAGGAGAAAGAATTTCAAATCGGAAAAATTGAGATTAGATGTCGATACTCATCGGGTGGAGAGTTGGCAGTAATTTGCAAGGGGAAAAAAGGAGTGGGATTTTGGATATGTTTTGATTGTGGCGCTGCATTTTCGGAAAGACCAAGAGGAGTCCATAGAAAACCTGTCGGTGAAGAATGCTCATCCTCGATAAGAGGCCCGCTCCATTTTGGCCATACCTTTAAAACAGATGTCCTAACGATTTCCTTGGATAAATATGAGCTTGCCGAAGCATTAACCGATGAAAGTTTCTGGTTTTCTTTGCTCTATGCAACTCTTGAAGGCGCAAGTCAGGCTTTAGGAATACGACGCCGAGATTTGGATGGTTGCTTATATCCGCATGAAGGGAAAATCGCACTTGTACTGTTTGATAATGTGCCTGGTGGTGCTGGGCATGTGAAACGTATAATGGATAAGCAGAATCTTTACAAGGTTTTTGAAACTGCCTTGAACCGCGTGAAAAATTGCAATTGTGGCCCTGAAGCAAGTTGTTATGGCTGCCTTAGAAACTATCAGAATCAATTCTGCCATGAGCAACTGAAGAGAGGTATTATTTTAAAATTTCTATCGGACAACTTAGGAGAATAAGGAAAATGGTCTGGAAATTAATAGAGCCGCCAAGCAAAACGCTTTGCCAGTGTTGTGGCTTGCCATTCGGGTTGCCTAACACAGCATAAAAGGTTCGTGCCTTACGGCACTCGCACAAACCCCGCACCTTTGAGTTCTCTTCTTGACGAAATGTCCTATAAGTGTATTATGACTTATGAATAAAATAATAGTAATTTTAAAAGTTCAAAGGTGATGGGCTTCTTTTATGCTGGGACCGTTAGCTGAAATCAGGGGCAAAGGGCTTATGTCCTTCCAAAGATTTATAAATAAAAATAAAGGTGAAAAAGTATGAGACTGGACCATTTCAATCCTTCAACGACAGATTGGATTGCGTCTGGTTTGGAGGAAGTTCACTCCTGAATGTCGGAGTGGGGCTGTGCTGATTCGGCGTTGCAGCTCAGCTCTATCGTTAGCTGGCTAAAGATCGAATGAAAAAAATGGAAAAATATGATTGAATTTAAAGAAAGAATGCGGATTCACCAGATAAACTGGAGAAAAAAATATTTACCTAATATAATTAGTAATGGCTGGCAAAACGGCAAATCCTATGAGCACATATTACCTAAAAAATATCAGGTTCATAATTTTTATCCTGTAATTCAAGAAAGTTTATTTAATTACCTAAAAGATAATAAAATACAACACCATACTGGAATTCACAATTTGTTAAGTTCTTGGGTTGTTTGTTCAAATTTTTATTGGCCATTCAATAATGATGAAGGACATAAATTACTTGTCGATTATTTAAATCAATTTCTTTCACTAAACATTGTAACAATTAATTCGATTGATCTTGAATATTTAGATAACCAGCAATGTTTAAGTCCTTCACAATTATTGGGAGAAGATAAAGGAATTCGTGGCAGTGGACAGACATCACCTGATTTAGCAATAGTATTTGTTAATTCTGTTGGTGAAAAAGGTATTTTACTAATAGAATCAAAATTTACAGAACACAGTTTTTATTCATGTTCTGGTTATTCCAAAACTAAACCAGGCAAACCGATAAATCCTGATAAAAAAAGATGTCTTGATACAGAAGGTATATTAAATTCAGATTTTAAAAATTGTCATTTACTGGCTTGGGAAAGAAAATATTGGAATATTTTAAAAGATGATTTAAATAAAAATTTGTTCCAAAAATTAAAAAGATGTCCGATGTCGCTGTCTTGTTACCAACTTTTTCGTCAACAAGCTTTGTCGAAAGGCTATGAGAAAAAATATAATATCTCAATATCTTGTGTATTTACTGATTCTAGAAATGAAAAATTAATGAATTCAGTTTGTTCTACTGGTTTAAACTCCTTACCCAATGGATGGCAAGAACTTTTTCCAAATTTACCTTTTAAATGGCTGACTCATAATAATTGGTTCAAATTTGTGAAAGCAAATAATTTAAAAGGTAAATGGGACAAGTGGATAAATTATATTGAAGGTAGATACATAAATATAGAGTGAATCAATTTTTGTAATATTTCAATAAACATAAAATTAGTGCGTTAAAAGCCAGCTAATAAAAGTTTGCACCTGGCCCGCCTTGCTGCGGTGAATTTCGGAAGTTTTGATGGTTATTCATGTTTTGTGCAGTTCATAATGTATTGATTTTTAATGTCGGCGGGCAGGTGAAACTAGTCGTTAGACGAAATCAATAACAAAATGAAAGTGAGGACATGGCTAATGTAAAAGATATTTTGAAAAAAAGAAAAGCCACAGGGATCGTTTGGAAAAGGGATTAGAATATTATCATCACAAGTTAGGATTAATAATTGCCTGGAAAACTGATAATGCAATTGGTTTATTGATGAATGATGGTTAATGAATATTCTGGGCTAGATATGCCGCTCCAAGTGCCCCGGTTATTTGTGGTTCATCCGGAATGTTTATTTTTATTCCTAAATTTTCTTCCAGTGCTTTGACTACACCCAGATTCTTAGCGACTCCTCCAGTCATACAGACCGGTTCATCAAGCCCCACTCTTCCAACCATCGAAGTTATTTTATCTGCAATAGAATAAATAAGGCCTTTTATAATTTTATTTTTATCTATACCCTGTCCGATTAGTGAGACTATTTCGGATTCGGCAAATACAGTACAGGTAGAGGTTATATCGACTTTATCATTGGTTTTAATAAAAATAGGAGCAAATTGATCAATATTTATTTCCATTGCTCTTGCCATAACTTCCAGAAATCTGCCAGTTCCTGCCGAACATTTATCATTCATCAGAAAGTCAATGGGCTTTCCATCTTTAAGTTTTATGACCTTACTGTCCTGACCCCCGATATCTATTACTGTTTTTAAATCCGGAAATAAAGATATGGCTCCACGGGCATGGCAGCTTATCTCGGTTATATTTTGATCCGCAAAAGGAATATTTATTCTACCGTAACCGGTGGCAACAGTAGCTTCAATCTCATTATCTTTAAGTCCAGCCTTCTTTAAAGAATCATCAAGGGCTTTTATAGCAGCATTTTTACCGTCAGAACCAGTGGGGGCGATTACATAAGATGCAATTTTATTATCTTTTTTACCTAGTATTACTACCTTGGTTGAAACTGATCCTACATCAATTCCACAAGTATACATCTTTTTCCTTTCTTCTATTTTTTTAAGAGTTTAAAATTTCTACAAATCCCTGCAATCTGGTTTTTACCTGTCCCTGTGAGGAATTATTTTGATCCACACAATCCCCGTCTAAAACCAGAGTGGGAATATTAAGCTTATTTAAGCTATCCTTGATAATTCTTGCCCCGCCATTGCTCTGTCTGCATCCCCAGTGAGAAAATAAAATGGCTCCGTCAACCTTATAATCCCTGGCAGCCTTAAGAATTACATTGATCCTGTTATCAATCCTGCCCGCTAGAAAATGGGAAAGCATCTTTTTAGCCAGGCTTTCAAAAGGTCTTTCAGGGTCAAGTTCAGGCCAGTAAATATAATTTATTTCTTCAAATACCACTCTGCAGTTCTCCCTTTCCAGTATATTAAATATTTCATTTTTATAGTAAGGTTTCAGGTGCAGCCACAGAATTCTTTTTAGTGATTTATTTTTACCTGATTTTTCTTTCTCCTCTTTATCTAAATATTTTTTTAGTTCCTTATACATTTGATCATAAAGAATGACGGCTTCTCTGGTTCCTGCAAGACCGTGGAAAGGTAAAATAAAATTAAGACCATTATAATAAGGGGGGTAGTTTGTAAGAGTTTTTCTTAAGTTGTTAACTTTGATTGCCCATTTTCTAAATTCATTTGAGAGATTGATGACTTCTTTAAATTTAGAAGTGGCAAGTTTCATACCTGATTTGGAACTTATATCCATACAGATATTTTTTATCTGTCCGGTCAGATACAAGATAGACTCCTTTGAATATTCGTAAGGTACATCAATCAGATAGAAATTTTTTTCAATATTATATTTTACCGAGTGTATATAAAATGATTTTTGCGCGGCATCGCAGGCCAGATTGGTAGTGATGACAAAATCCGGCTTTGGAAATACATCAAGTTCCACTGCACCGGATGCACTTCTATGAAAGGTACACAGGTCCTGTGAGTACCAGTTTGAAGAGGCTTCTTTAAGTGTCTGGGTTGCCAGTCCCAAACCTGCTGTAAATCCAGCCATAACTTCCGGCAGGAACGGTGTGATTCCCAGCGCATGGAACATCTCATAGGGTAAAAAAAGAGATCCATAACCTATGGGGTGATTTTTGTCAGAATAAGCATTTCTCAGGCTTTCTATGGTAAAAATGTTCAGGTATTTATCAGATAAAGAGGAAAACGTACTTCCATAAGCAAAAAGCACAGGCTTTTTTGCGATAATGTCCAGGAGCCTCCTGATATACTTTTGATTTAAATTTCTCTGTACCCCGGTTTTTAGTTTGTCTTTTATACCCATTTTAAATAATTATATTTATAGCATTTCCAGAAAAGCCTGCACCCTTGTTTTTAACTGGCCTTCTGAAAAATTATTATATTCTATCTCAAGATATAAAGCTGGAATTCCAAGGTCGTTTAATTTCTGCTTCAGCAGGGGAAAGGAATAGAGCATGGTATCACAGAATTTCAAGCTTATAAATATTACACCTTCTATATTATTTTTAATTATATTATTCTCAATTTCCTTTAATTTCAATCCAAGGTCGGCCATTCTCATACACTGGGGCTTATTTAAATATCTTTCAGCTGTCAAATTGAGAAAATCAGAATCATCACCCAGCTCTATCTGTTTTTCAAAATATCTACTTGAAATACAGAGGTCGTCAGAAGCCAGTTTGAGATTCATTGTAGATAGCATACCCCATAATTTTTCTTCGGTGATAAAGTTACCAATAATCATAATACCGGGGGTGTTTTTGTAATTTGGCTGCAGATTAGTCATATTTTCTGTATCGACTTCCCTGATGAATTTTATGTATCTTTCCAGATCATCTGTAAATATTTCGGGTGCCGAGATCATAGACAGCTCCATAACTTTAAAATAAGAAGATATGCTTATAAGCTCTGGTAATTTAGTAAAAATCTGGCTGTATTTTTTCAGGAGCTTTCTTTTCTTGTTGATAAGAATTATTGCATTTTTTATTTCTTTGTTGCTTATTTTTTTCCCGTTTAAATTTTCAATGAATCTTTTCATATTATTTAAATTATTTGCAAAAAAATCTATAGAGCCTACTCCTCTCAAGTGGGGAACATCCAGCAGATAAGAAGGAGTATCTTTAAGATATTTATTTGCAGTATCAAAAAACCTCCTCATCCCATCGCAGGAGTTGGTGAATATTACTGCTTTAAAATTGTCAGCGCCGGAAAGTAAGCTCTCCCAGCTTGATTTAATATAAGGGCAGAAATTTATAGGAAAGTAACTTTCGGATTTAATTATTTTTTTCCTTCCGAAAATTCTTACAGGGATAAAACCTCCGGCAACAATAAGTTCTTCCGGAGTGTAGGTGCAGAACCAGCCAATCAGAGGTCTTTTATCCGTAGAGGATAGGGTATTTTTAAAAAAGGCTGAAATATCATTTATTTTATTTTTTAATATGTCAAGGTTATCTGTGTTTTTAATATCCTGTGTCATATTAATGCTGTTACTGTCTGTTGACTATGAGCTTTTTATGATAACTTCATTTCTGGTAAATTCCTCATAAATACCTACATGTCCCCAGAAATCTTCTACATAAAGCCCATCTACTTGCCCACTATCCTTGCCTTCGATAGTTATTTTTACCTTTTTTATTTCTTCAAACTCGGTAAGTGTATTTACAATAGAGAAAATGGCCAGAACTTCTGTAGTAGAGCTGTGAGGTATTTCCTCAAAATTTGTTATAATTTCTTTGCTGAAGTCTACGGTAGCGGTGCTGTCGGATATTTTTACTGAATTAACTTTAACATTGGAAGGAATAGTGGGGGAAAGCTGGTCGTTTTCAGGCCCTTTTATCAGTTCCTCTAATACACTTTTATACAGCTCTTTACTTACCGGGATTTCCCTTATTTCTTCTGTAAGGTAAAAATCGGTATCAGTAGATACTGCAAAATATAAAGATACCTTCCGGGTGCAGGAAGTCAGTGATATCATGAGAAATATGGCTAACATTGATATTATACTGATGATAAGAAACTTTTTTATATTTATTTTGTTTTTTTTCATTTTTATTCCTGAAAGTTGTTATTTTTTAATAAATTGATTTTATCTTTTATAATTCTATAGATTAGGCGACAAAAAAACAATATATAAATTCTGTAAACATAAAATATTACAAAATTTATCTCTCAGATGGTATCATTATCGTAATATTTACTATTACCAAGAAAAACGCCGCAGGAGCCCCTGCATTATATATGGGGATACAAGTCGGCTGACACGAAGTGGCAATCATTAGTGTTTATGAAAGATTATTTTTAAAATTTCACCGAGGTGGCGATATGAATGGCAAAAAAGCCTTACTTATAATAGACATGCTGAATGATTTTGTATTGGATGGAGCGCCGCTAAAAGTTCCTAAAATTGAAAGAATTATTGATCCCATAAAGAGAGAAATGGGAAAAGCCAGAAGTGAAGGTTACCCGGTAATATATCTGTGCGATAGTCACGATAAAGATGACAGGGAGTTTGAAATATTTCCTCCACACGCTATAAGAAATACAGAAGGATCAAAAATAATTGAAGAACTAAAACCACAGGGTAATGATATTATTGTAAGAAAGAGCTCATTCTCAGGTTTTTTTAATACAGATCTAGATGAGATATTAAAAAAATTATCGGTGAAGAAATTAATAGTTACCGGAGATGTTACAAATATATGTGTTTTTTATACCGTAGCTGATGCAGTGATGAGAGGTTACAGGGTTGATGTGGTAAAAGATGCTATAATTGGTTTAAATAAAAGAGACCACAGAGTTGCACTTGATCAGATGCGGAATGTGCTTAAGGTAAATATAATTTAAGGAGTATGTAATGTTCCATATAGCAAATGCTGACGATATAAAAAAAGGCAGATTGACAGATATATATTTTAAGAGAACAGAAGAAATATTAAAAGCTACTGGTAAAAATCCTGTAGTGAAAGCTGAAATATTTTTGAAAGGTTTTCCTGATGGCTATAGATGGGGAATTCTGGCGGGAATAGAAGAGACTATAAAGCTTCTTTCGGATATTGATAAAATATCAATAAGATGTATGCCTGAGGGAATGGTATTTAAGGATTTCCAGCCTGTTATGGTAATAGAGGGTAAGTATCTCGATTTTGGCATATATGAGACAGCTATTTTAGGGTTTTTGTGCCAGGCAAGCGGAATAGCCACAAAAGCAGCAAGATGCAAGCTGGCTGCCGGAGATAAATTAATTTATAGTTTCGGAGCCAGAAGAATGCATCCGGCGATAACTCCCATGGTCGAAAGAAGCGCCTTTATTGGCGGAGCTGACGGGGTCTCTACCACTCTTGGCGCAGAACTTACCCGCCAGGAACCGGTTGGAACCATACCTCATTCCCTGATTCTGATTATGGGTGATACTGTAGAGGCTACTAAGGCTTTTAATCAGGTAATTGAGCCAAAAATTAAAAGGATTTCTCTTATTGATACCTTTGGTGATGAGAAGTTTGAAGCCATAAGGGTTGCTGAAGGTTTGGGAGAAGCTTTATTTGGTATAAGGTTAGATACTCCTGCATCCAGAAGAGGAAATTTTAAAAAGATTTTGGAAGAAGTAAGATGGGAACTTGATATAAGGGGATTTGAGAATGTAAAGCTGGTTGTAAGCGGGGGACTGGATGAAGAAGATATTCTAAAGTTGAGAGATATAGTGGATGCCTTTGGAGTTGGCACAGCCATAAGCGGGGCAAAAGTACTGGATTTTTCACTGGACATTGTAGAGATTGAAGGAAAGAAAATATCAAAAAGAGGAAAAATGTCCGGGGCAAAGAAGGTAATAAGATGCCAGAATTGCTTCAGTGACAGGATTATCTTAGAGGATAAGAAGGTATCTGATTATAGATGTGTTGAGTGCAATAGCAATTATAAAGATATTTTTATAGATGCAGTAAAGGAAGGGGAAATACTATATGATTTCCCGCAGGCTTCTGATATAAGAAAAAATGCTATCGGTCAATTTGAATTCTTAGAACTTTAAAAAGGAAGAAGAGAAGGAATCTTATGGGCATAAAATTATTTTTAATCAGGCATGGTCAAACATTATGGAATAGGGAGGGAAGATATCAGGGAGAAATGGATATCGGACTGACCAGGGTAGGTTTCAAGCAGGCAAGGCTTGCTGCAAAGTACCTCTCAAAGGTAGATTTTTCAAATATATACAGTAGTCCGTTAAGGCGGGCTATAGATACAGCAAATATCATAAACAAAACCAAAAATTTAAAGATAATTGCCAGAGAAAATTTAAAAGAGATAAATTTTGGAAAATGGGAAGGAATGAAATTTGACGAGATAAACAGGATGTTTCATGACGATTATCAGAATTGGATTGGTGATCCATATAATAATTCCCCGACAGGTGGAGAAAGTTTTAAAAAGCTCGAGGGAAGGACTACAGTTGAAATTGATAAAATAGTAAATGAGAATGGAGATGGCAGCAGTGTTGCAGTAATAACTCATGGAGGAGTAATACTTTCTCTGCTGGTGCACTGGCTTCAAATCCCTCTATCCAGGTGGAAATCTATTATTCAAAGGCAGGGGGCAATAAATATTGCGGTGATTGACAGGGGGTTTCCGTATATTTCAGCAATAAATTATACTGGCCATCTGAAGCCCGTATATGATGATAGCGAGGATAAAGTTATAGAGATTTACAGCGGGCTCAGGAATAGAAATTAAATTAAGTCAGTCAAGTTTGACCATAAATTTTAAATAAGAGATTTTTATAGCTAATTTTAAATAATTATAAAAAAATCTATAAAACCATAAAGATGGTCATTTAATATTTAAAAAAAGAATCTAAGGAAGGTGCTAAAAAATGGAAAATAACACTGATAATTTGGAAGTAGCTACAGGTAATATATTTAAAAACTTTCTGGATAACTGGCTTAATATAGTAATAGTAATAGCGGTACTCCTGGTTGTGATATTATTGGTCAGAATTGTTGCGCTAAGAATGAGAAGACTGGTTGATAAGAAGATTAGCGATGAGAAAATGGTAATTAAGAAACGCACCTATACTTTTACCAGCGTCGTGTCTAATTTGATAATTGTGGTAGCTTCAGTGGCGGCTATATTAATAATAGCCGATCAGATCGGAATAAGTGTCACACCTCTGCTTGCCGGCGCCGGAGTAGCAGGTATCGTAATTGGTTTTGGTGCTCAAAGCCTTATAAAAGATTTAATAAACGGAACATTTATATTGCTCGAGCAGTGGTATCAGATAAATGATATAGTAACCATAGGAGATGCATCCGGAGTAGTTGAAAGGTTCAACCTGAGGACTACGGTATTAAGGGATCTTGAAGGGACTCTTCACTTTATACCCAATGGTGAGATAAATAGATTAAGTAACCGTACCCATACCTGGTCAAGGGCTCTGATAGAGGTTGGAGTTCATTATAAAGAAAATATAGATAGAGTGGTAGGGGTTCTGGAAGAAGTATTTGACGAGCTGGTAAATGATAAAAAGTATAAGGATTCCATTTTAGAAAGACCGGAAATATTGGGCGATGGCGGAGTAAACGAGCTCGGGGATTCAGCAGTTAAATTTACTATTATCTGCAAGGTAAAACCTGCACAGCAATGGACAATTTCAAGGCAGCTCAGAAAGAGGATAAAGGATAAATTTGACCAGGTAGGAATCGAAATTCCTTATCCCTGCACTAATGTATACATGAGAGACAAAAGCTAAAATAATATCTCTTGTATTTATAAATTTATTGGAATTTATTATTGATTAATGATTTCAAATGTTATAATATCCCTAATGGTAATAAAGGTGAAAAATTAAAAATATCTTTTTTATCTTAGTTATCTTTCTGTTCTACTATACCGGTAGAACCTAATTTACTAAAATTAGTCCATAGGAGGATTAAGAGATTGAGAAATTATGAATTAGTGGTTATTTTTGATCCATCCCTTGAAGAAGAAGCTGTTGACAAAGAATTGTCCAAAATTACCTCGTTACTCGAAAAAGAAAAATGTAAAGTTTCCGATATCGACAAATGGGGAGTTCGAAAGTTAGCCTATTCTATTAAAAAACAGGAAAATGGCTATTACATTATAGTTTATTTTAATGGTGAAAGTGGTGTTATTTCTGAACTGGATAGAATAAATAAAATCAATGACAAAATACTGCGTCATCTGGTTGTAAAAAGCGATGAATCTTAAATGATTATAAGTTAATCAAAAGAAAGTGGTCTGTTATGGCTTTTGGTGTTAACAATATAACTATTCTGGGAAATATAACCAGGGACCCTGAGCTTAGATTTACTCCAAATGGCACTGCAGTAGCAAGTTTTGGACTTGCGGTTAACAGAAATGTTCAGAATAAAAATTCTGGTGAATGGGAAACCCAGGTGGACTTCTTTAATGTTACTGCCTGGTATAAACTGGCAGAAAACTGCGCTGAAAGCTTAAGCAAAGGAGACAGAGTTCTGGTTTCGGGTAGGCTTTCACAGGATAGCTGGGAAAGTAAGGAAGGTCAGAAAAGATCGGCAGTAAAAATTATTGCCAATGTCATAGCGCCAAGTCTGGAATTTGCTTCTTGTAAGATTGAGAAAAATCCCAGAGCAGAAGAGGGTGTATCCGGTGGGAGTGTATCCGGTGAAGGCGCATCCGGCAAAGGCAGTATTGAAGAAGCTGACTTTAGTGATGAGGATATACCATTTTAGATTAAATGTTGTCAATTTAAATATAAAAGGAGAGACCTTAATTGGCCAGGAAAAATAAAAATAATAGAAATGACAGAAATCTAAGAGATAGAAATCTAAGAGATAGAAATCTAAGAGATAGAAATCTAAGAAGTGCAACTGGATCTATACTTAACTTGAGGCAGAGAAAAAGATTCTGTTATTTCTGTAAAGAGAATATTAGTAATATTGATTACAAGAATGTAAGTTTGCTTGAAAAATTTATTTCTGATAAGGGTAAGATAAGACCAAAAAGATCTACCGGAAATTGTGTGCAGCATCAAAGAAAAATAGCTATGGCTATCAAAAGATCAAGAGTTATCGCTCTTATACCTTATTTTAAAAGATAAATAGAATCTTACTAATTTAATATGTCCTTTGATAATTTAAAAAATATTAAAATTGAAAGATTAAATCTGGCATTACTTACCTTATTTACTTTTTTGTCTCTAGTTTTTACTATATTTGTTCCATTTCTTGGTATTGTAGGATTAGCATTGCTGCCTGTTCCAGCTACCCTGCTGATTCTTTGTGGCAGGATAAGGGATGGAACAATTTGTGCAGTTATAGCCTGTATTGTATTAATTCTTCTGGATTATATAATTGCACCGGTTGCTGTAATTTTAATAATTGCAGTTTCCTTTATTTACAGGAATTCAATTAGTAAAGATAAAAGTAAATTATTTACAGTAAGTGGTATCTTTTTAGTATTTTGCGGAGCAGCATTGCTATATATTATACTGGTGTCTGCTATAGGTAGGATTAATTTTGTAAGCGAGCTTTTTAGTAGCTATAATTCTTATATTGACGGTATGTCTGCTAATCAATTTATTTCAGGTTATGCTGGTTTACTGTCAGTTGATCAGTCCCAGTTTGACTTGATACTCAAGCAGACCCAGAATATTTTAAGATTTATTCCTTATATTGCTCCAGGGATTTTAATAGTCTCATTTGTTATTGTAAGTGTGATAAATTATGTAGCAACCTCTGCAGTGCTTAGAAGATATAATATTAATATAAAACCATTTTTATCTTTTAATGAATTGGATCTTCCCTGGTACTATTGCTGGGGAGCAATTTTAGGACTGGTATTGGTACTGGTACCTTCCACCGGTCAAAACTTTGATAAGCTGGTAGATATTATCGGATTCAATCTGATAATTATTTTTGGGTTGTTGTATCTGGTTCTTGGAATCTCAGTGCTATGGGGGATACTTGAAAGGTTTAAGGTTCCGTTTATCTGGAGAATAAGCATTTTTATAATACTGGGTTTGTTTTTTGGATTTGCTATATTAATCCTGCCATTTCTGGGATTAATTGATATATGGGTTAATTTTAGAAGATTAAAGAGAGGATAACGGGTTTATTCTTGAAGCAGAAGATAGGAGGGTGAGAACAGTTGTTAAATTTTAACCAAAAACTATCAAAACTAATCAAAAAAGATTTGATTTTTTAAAGAAACTGTATTATACCATAAGGAGTATGAAATGGAGATTAAAGAGTTGACTAAAGACTATGTAATAATTGGTAAAGAAACAATATGGTTTGATGAGCCATTTGATGAACTTCCCACAAAGGAAGATTTTGAGAAGTGGCTTAAAAATATAAGGAAAGTGTTGGAGAAATCTTTTGCTTCTAAGAATAAGTGATATAGAAACTAAATATAGAATAACCCATAATAGTCTCAAGGAATGGGAAAAGAAAGGGCTTTTAACATCGTATAAAACCCCTGGTGGTCATAGAAGATATTTAGAATCAGATATTCAAAAACTTTTGGAGATGAATAATGTTTTACCAAAGACTGCTTTTTATGCCAGAGTATCTACCAGAAAACAAGAGGAAAATTTAAATAGGCAGGTTGAAAGATTAAGACAATACTGCAAGGGGAAAGGATATAAAGAGACGATTGAATTTATTGAAATAGCCTCTGGATTAAATGATAAAAGACGGCAATTTCATAAAATGATAGATTCCGTGATTAGAAAAGAAATCAATTTGATTGTAGTTGAATATAAAGATAGGTTATCAAGATTTGGATTACGATTAATATATCATTTCTTTGAAGGATTAGGATGTAAGATTGAGGTTATTGAAGCAAAGAGTTCCAAAGATGAAAATAAAGAATTGGTTGATGATATGCTTGCTTTAATTACTTCTTTTTCAGCAAGACTTTACGGTAAGAGAGGTGGGAGAAAGAAATTAAAAGAGGAATTAGATATATGAGAAAAGTAATACACGGCGAAATATATAGTTCCAATTTTGATAATCTTAATAAATTAGTGTCAGATTGGTCTTCTGGTTATCGCTTTGCTTTTTGTAGATTTCAAAAAGACAACCTATCTTTTGATGAGTGCCGCAGTAAAACAAAAATAAAATACCCATCTTTAAACACCCGTCAAATAAGTGATGCTGTTATGCAGGCTCAGGGTTTATATAAAAGGATTAAAAACAAGAAAGTTGTTTTTGGCGGGAAGAAAAACCAAAATAAATTAGTTAAAAAAGAAATATCTAATCAGGAGTGGAAAAACAAAAGAGACAATCAGATTTATGCCAGAGGAGATATAACAAAGAAGGGTAATCCAAATATTAGATTATTAAATAAAAGTGGCAATTTTTATTTGAGAATAACTA
>JACKQG010002532.1_pt1 | contig 23748 bp, 22 predicted proteins | sample 8237621 | NCBI WGS metagenome assembly JACKQG01 (sample SAMN15677084, study PRJNA649215) | marine metagenome | biome: marine; feature: Black Sea; material: saline water; isolation source: suspended particulate matter (SPM) from the Black Sea western gyre | collected 2013-06-09/2013-06-10 | depth... | reverse complement strand
ACTCAATGCCGTTTTAACCACTAGAGTACCCCTATAGCCATCAATAGCTTCCATTAGAATACCAACCTCTGATGGGCTGGTAATGGCCGCTAGATGTTTTGTGGATTTTAACTTCAAAGCGCCAAGCAAATCTTGAGATACGTCTCTCTCGGTTCGTCCCGATGCGATTGCATATCTTAGAACCAATCCTGCGGTTTGCTTTGCTCTATGTGCCATATCAACAGAACGGGATTCTATTTTTTTTAATACCAAAAGTAATTCTTGAGCGGTTATGTTAGATATTGGCCGACGCCCTAAACTAGGAAATAGGTCTTTCTCTAAAATTCGTTTAGTTCGTTTTTTATGGCTATCTGACTTATCTAACATTCTTTGCCCGAACCACTCAAGTGCTATAGCCTCAAAAGAATCGTCAGAGTTCAAATGAGTAGATATCTTTTTAGTTCTTTTTAGTTCAGCAGGATCGATACCCGATGCTATTTGTTCACGAGCAGTCTGATGCGCCTTCCGAGCATCAGATAAGCTAATAATAGGATAAACCCCTAAAGCTAGAGTCTTTTGCTTTCCTTCAAATCGATAGTTATAACGCCAGTACTTACCTTGAGGCTTTATAAGGATATAAAGCCCACCACCATCTACGAGACTGTAGGGCTTATCGTATGATTTTGCCTGTTTTATCGCTATCGCAACTAACTTCTGCATGTGGTTAGCCTCCTTTGGACATCATTGTACTCAGACAGATGATAAAAGTTGGTCGTAGGATGTACCTTTGTTGGTATCTCTCCAAGATAAGCATAAGTACCAACACAAATACCAACTATTTGTTGGTATCTTAATGGATTATATCGGACTATGATAGATAGGTGAAATACTAAAAAGCCCCTATTTTAGGGGCTATTAAAGCTTTATTGGACTATAAAGAACAGCTATTTGGTGGAGGCGGCGGGAATTGAACCCGCGTCCGCCAGTCCGCTGCCTACGGCTCTACATGCTTAGTTCAGTCTTTAGTTTTAGTACGTCGAAACCCGACTGACAGGGCGGACAACGCACGATTTCGGTAAGTTTTTAGTAAGTCCGCCCCGAACAAGCTTCATTACGATCTCATGAGATATGACATTTGAGCACTCCGCCCCCCTAAGGGTTTAGAATTCTGGACGCATAAGCACGGCTCCAGTCAAACGGCACTACACTGGGGTTTAAGCAGCTAGTGCGTAGTTGTCGTCGTTGGCAACTATAAGTTTGCGACTTTGGATTAACGAGATTGGTCACCATCTCGGCATGCACCGGAGGTTTTGTAACCCGCGTCGAATCCAGAACGCCCCCCTGAGACGCGATATTACCATACTCGGGCAGAGTAACTATCACTGGATGTATAAAATATCTAATCAATCAACCTTATTTAAGGTTTCAGTCGAATTTAAACCCTGAATCGCCTAGACTCTCGCTAAGGCAAAAAATCTAAAGGACTGAATCATGCAAAGAGGTCAATTTTCATCGCGCTTAGCATTTATTTTTGCCGCATCTGGCTCGGCTGTAGGCCTCGGAAATATCTGGGGCTTCCCAACCAATGCAGCAGAAAATGGAGGTGCTGCCTTTGTATTAATGTATCTCATTCTGGCGTTTCTACTGGCCTATCCTGCCATGATGGCTGAGCTTATTATTGGCCGTCACACACGTTCTAATATGGTCAGCGCGCTACAGTCTATTTCTTCAGGTCAATCTGCTAAAACTATAGGCAGACTAGTGGGGATTGGCGGCATGATTACTGCGGGATTGATTTTGAGCTTTTATAGTATTGTCGCTGGGTGGATGCTGGCCTTTATGCTGGAGCCATTGACTGCAATCCTTGGCTTGGGTGATATAAGTCAGTGGTTAACAGACTTTAGCTTGGCTCGTAATATTGGCTTTGCTGCCATTTTTGTTTTATTAACAGTACTTATTATCAGCGCTGGTGTTGAGCAAGGCATAGAGAAATGGTCAAGCCGCTTGATGCCATCCCTGTTTATTTTGATGGTCGGGCTAATACTTTATGTACTCACCCAAGATGGGGCAATGGCAGGACTAAAACACTATTTAGTGCCTGACTTTTCGCAAATCACCAACCCAAAGCTAATTGTTAGCGCTATGGGGCAGGCCTTTTTCTCTATGTCACTCGGGGTAGGCACTATGTTGGTGTATGGCTCTTACATAAGAGCTGATGAAAACTTGCCAGTGGTGGGCGCCCTGGTGACCTTAACCGATACATCGGTGGCCTTTTTAGCGGGATTATTAGTGCTACCCGCTATTTTTGTCGCGCAAGAGTTAGGGGTCACTATTTATGCTGAGAGTGGTAATTTGATTGCTGGGCCAGACTTAATCTTCAAAGTGCTACCGGCGCTGTTCGAAGGCATGGGGGTCACAGGACTATTTATTGGCTTTGTATTTTTTGTACTAATGTCGATCGCGGCAGTCACATCCTCTATCTCTATGCTTGAGGTGCCCGTTTCTTACGCGGTGGAAGCACATCAGGTTGACCGCAATAAGGCCACTAGGTTGGTAGGGCTAGTTGTCTTGACTATTAGCACCCTGATTTGTCTAAACTTCGATTCGCTATTTGGCTTTGTAATTACCATGACAACTGAGCGCGCGCAGCCACTGCTAAGCATGATGCTGTGTGTCTTTGCCGGCTGGGTTTTCTACCGCAATAGCATTCTTCAAGAACTTAAAAGCGGCAGTCCTGACGTGGAGCAGGGAATGTTCTGGAAGATCTGGCCTGTGTATGTGAAGTTTTTCTGTCCAGTCCTTATCTTACTTACCTTTGCTCAGGGGTTTTAGAGCTACAGCGCGAATCATTAGAAGATAACGAATTTCAACGACTATAATGAGCATTGACCGTCTTACGCAGGTTGGTTAGTGTTGTACTCTATTAACATAGATTAATTTCTACAAGACAGGTGAGCATTGGTGACTAAAACTACAAAAGCAATTGATTTTGAGCAGCAGCTAGAAAGCCTAGAGGCATTAGTCGCCTCGTTAGAGAGCGGCGACTTAAGCTTAGAGGATTCTTTAAAGTCATTTGAGCAGGGAATTAAAGTTGCTCGAGAGTGTCAGCAGGCTCTTAAAAATGCCGAACAAAAAGTCGAGCTACTGACCCGGCAAGGTGACGAATTAGTGAGTGCCCACTATAGCCCTGAAGACGACAATTAAAGAGCCTTATATCCAAAATGAAGAAAACTATTGAAGGCTATATTGCGCGAGTTAATCAGCGGCTAGAGACGGCCCTGCCGGTGGCCGAAGGCCCTGCAGAACGGCTATTTTCTGCGATGCGTTACTCGGTATTTAACGGCGGGAAACGTCTACGGCCATTATTGTGCTTTGCAGCTGCTGATGCAGTAGCAAAGGCCGACCATCATACTGAAACTGCCGCCGCATCGATTGAGATGATTCATGCTTATTCTCTTATTCATGATGATCTTCCAGCCATGGATGATGATGATTTACGCCGAGGTGAGCCTGCCTGTCATATCCAGTTTGATGAGGCCACGGCAATACTGACCGGCGATGCGCTGCAAGCAATGGCTTTTGAACAATTAGCAACCATGAACGAAATACCGCCGGCCTCACAGCTTGAATTAGTTCGCCTGTTAGCCAACCATAGTGGTTGCTCAGGTATGGTCGCAGGTCAGGCCATCGACCTTGCCGCCACGGGTGAATTACTGACGCTAGATCAACTAAAGTTTATGCATGCCCACAAAACCGGCGCCTTGATTGAGGCAAGTGTATTAATGGGGGCGGTCGCCACAAGCCAAGCGACGTCACAGCAGCTCGACGCCTTAACAAAATTTGCTCGTGTTATTGGTTTGGCCTTTCAAATTCAAGACGATATTCTCGACGTTGAAAGCTCTACCGCCCAGCTAGGCAAGCAGCAGGGATCTGATCTGGCTAAAGGAAAACCAACCTATACCTCTCTACTGGGTCTTGACGATGCCAGAACCCAAGCGTCGGAACTATACGCAGAGAGCATCGCATGCCTTGAACCATTTGGTGAGCGCGCTGAAGCCTTACGTTATATTGCCGGCTTTATCGTTAACCGAGCGCATTAAAGTGACTAATTGGTGTAATATTCACACCCTCAATAAACATACAATAATGTTAGCGCCCTAAATGCAAAAGACCTATACCGAAGTTCCTCTCAGCCGCCCAGTTACGCCCTTACTGGATGCTGTTAATGCACCTGCAGATCTCCGTAAACTGACGGCTGAGGAATTAATACAACTCACTGACGAGCTGCGCTCGTTTATGCTTTTTTGTGTCGGTAAGACTGGCGGACATTTTGGTGCTGGATTGGGCGTGGCAGAACTGACCGTTGCACTACATTATGTTTATGACACCCCCAATGACCGATTGATCTGGGATGTTGGTCACCAAACCTATCCTCACAAAATACTCACCGGTCGGCGCGAGCAAATGCTCAATATGCGCCAAAAAGATGGTTTGTCAGGTTTCCCGAAGCGTTCAGAAAGCGAGTTCGACACCTTTGGTGTTGGGCACTCTAGTACGTCTATTAGCGCGGCGCTGGGCATGGCAATGGCGTCAGATCAACTGAATGAAACACGTCACACGGTTGCAGTGATGGGCGATGGTGCGATGACAGCAGGAATGGCTTTTGAGGCTATTAACCACGCCTCTCATGTGGATAAAGATCTGTTGGTTATTCTTAACGACAACCAAATGTCGATCTCAAGAAATATTGGCGGGTTGTCAACCTACTTTTCAAAACTTTGGGCCAGTCCGTTTTACAACCAACTGCGTGAACGGGGCAAGCAGGCTTTGCGCTCCCTACCCCATGCCAAGAATTTTGTGCGTCGTACTGAAGAATATATGAAGAGCATGGTTTCGCCAGCGACCATTTTTGAAGAGCTGGGTTTTTATTACATTGGCCCTCTCGACGGTCATGACTTGCCGCTGCTAGTGCAAACTTTGACAAATCTGAAAGAGATTAAAGGGCCTGTGATGCTTCATATCATTACTCAAAAGGGCAAAGGCTTTGCTCCTGCTGAGAGCGACCCTGTTGGCTATCATGCGCTCAATAAGATTGAACCCAAACAATCGGTTGTGGTAGCTGAAGAACCCAAAAAGGCGGCTAAACCTAAATATCAGACAATATTTGGTGATTGGCTTTGTGATATGGCTGAGCAAGACGAGCGCCTCATTGGTATTACCCCTGCTATGTGCGACGGGTCAGGCATGAATGAGTTTGCCGAACGCTTTCCAGACCGTTATGAAGATGTCGCTATTGCTGAACAACACGCCGTAACCTTGGCCGCCGGCATGGCCTGTGAAGGCTCAAAGCCTGTTGTAGCCATCTATTCAACTTTTCTGCAACGAGCCTATGATCAGCTGATTCACGACGTAGCCATCCAGAATTTAGATGTGTTATTTGCTTTGGACCGTGCTGGCTTGGTCGGTGAAGATGGTGCTACTCACGCTGGCGCCTACGACATTAGCTATTTACGCTGCGTTCCAAATATGGTGCTCATGGCGCCCTCAGATGAAAATCAAACTCGCCAACTTCTTTATACCGGCTATATGCATAAAGGTCCTGCTGCAGTGCGCTACCCAAGAGGAACGGGTCCGGGAGCAGTGGTCGAAAAAGAAATGATTGCGCTGCCTTTAGGTAAGGGAAAAGTCATACGAGAAGGTGTTCAGGTTGCCATTCTAAATTTTGGTACACTGCTACTATTTGGCCTTGATGTTGCTGAGCAACTCGATGCCACCGTTGCAGATATGCGATTTATAAAACCCATAGATGAGCAATTGATTCGCCAACTGGCCTCAGGACATCAGTTATTGGTTACCCTAGAAGAGAACAGTATTGCTGGCGGTGCTGGTGCTGCGGTTAGCGAATTCTTAGCCCAGCAAGGGATTGTGATGCCGGTCCTGCATATTGGTCTACCCGATAGATTTATAGATCATGGTAACCACAGCGAGCAGCTGCGTGACTCCGGTCTTGATAGAGACGGAATTTTGCATAGCATTGAGCAGCGGCTTAATATTTTGAATTTGCCAAAGCGAGCCTCCTAACCACAAGAGGAAAGACGATGAAATTTTATGATTGCGCCACAGCCCCTAGCCCTCGAAGAGTTCGGGTATTCATGGCTGAAAAAAACATTCACATTGAAACAATCCAAGTTGACCTAGGCAGTGGCGAACAGTTCTCGGACGAATTTAAAGCCATCAACCCTCTAATGGAAGTGCCGGTTCTGCAATTGGACGATGGAAGTAGCATTAGTCAGGTCAATGCTATCTGCCAATATCTAGAAGAAATTTATCCAGATAACCCCCTGTATGGACGAACGCCTGTGGAGCGGGCCTTAGTTGATTCGGCTAACAACCGAGTCAATGCAGGTGGTTTTATGGCAGGCGCAGAGGCTTTGAGAAATTCTGCTCCAGGGATGAAAAATAGAGCGTTGCCTGGGCCTCACAACTACAGCCAGATTCCTGAATTAGCAGCACGCGGTTTACAACGTATCGATAACTGTTTCTCAGACTTGAACGCACATTTTGAATCTAACCAATATATGGTTGAAGACTACTTTTCAGTGGCCGATATAAGCGCTATGGTCTTCATTGATTTCGCCAAGTGGGTGAAAAAAAGGGTGCCTGAAGACCACACGAATTTGGCCCGTTGGTACGCCGAAGTTAGCCAAAGGCCAAGCGCAAAAGCCTAATTTTTGACTAGTTAACGCGATAATCTAAGGGTGGCTTTCGGTCACCCAGCAGCGCTTCGTAATTAAAGTCAGGTCCAACATTTTCTTGTAGTTCTTTTTGTGCTCTAACAACGATATCCGGGTTTTCATAAATTTCTAGCGCCGTTGCAACCAGTGCTTTTGCCGCTAATTTCGTACCTTTTAGCCCTATTGAAGTCCCTCCTGCTGCCACTGCCTGCCAGGAATGTCCGGCAGTTCCTGGAACCCAAGTCGCCACGCTTATTCCACCAGTAGGAATTAACCAGCTAACATCTCCGACATCTGTAGAGCCGTAACCATGCGTCCGCTTATAAGGAGCAACTTTTTCCTGGTCCCCAATTTTACCCGAGGGTTGGACGAGGGTTTTATAAATGGCTTGAGCATATTTTTGCTCCTCTTTAGAGTAAGTAATGCCGCCCAACTCTTCTAGCTTAGCGTGCATGACCCGCTGCAATGTCTCATTGGGCATCAAGGAGTAATTGCCGTGCATAACCTCATAGCTCATTTGTGTATCAGTTCCCAATGCCGCGCCGCGAGCGGTATTAACAACGCGTTCAAAAAGCTCTTTGACCATCTCTCTTCTTGGATGCCTAACATAGTAGTAAACCTCTGCCAGATCAGGCACCACATTAGGCGCCAAACCACCTTTGGTAATGACGTAATGGAGCCGCGAGTCCTGAGGGACATGTTCTCGCATCATGTTCACCATCATGTTCATGGCCTCAACACCATCAAGTGCCGAACGACCTTTGTGCGGTGCACTGGCTGCATGTGCCGAAATACCTTTGAAGGTAAATCTACCCGATTTATTTGAATTAGTTGATCGTGGACTGGCATGATTTTCAGAGCCTGGGTGCCAGTGCAACATGATGTCGACATTATCAAAGGCACCACTGCGAGCTATGTAAACTTTCCCAGAACCGCCCTCTTCAGCGGGTGTGCCATAAAAAACCACACGCCCTGGCGTATTCGATTCCTCTAACCATTCTTTTACTGCGACTGCAGCCCAAGCAGAGCCCGCACCAAACAGATGGTGTCCACAGGCTTGGCCAGCACCGGTTGCATTATCGATCGACTCTTTGAACGGAGAGGTACTTTGGGCGATACCTGGGAGCGCGTCAAACTCTCCTAAAATACCAATCACGGGTCCACCTGTGCCATATTCTGCTTTAAAGGCGGTCGGTATATCTGCGATACCTGAGCTGACTTTAAAGCCCTCTTTTTTAAGTTCAGCTTGCAAAAGAGCTGAACTTTGATTTTCTTGGTAACCTAATTCGGCGAAATTCCAGAGATCTAAAGCTACCTTTTCAAACTGGCTTTGATGTGCGTCTATGTTATTTTGGTAATCTGGTGTTTCGGCCAGGGCACAGGAGGCAAAAGTAATAATAAAAGTCGCCGAGACAATTCTCAGTATATGTTGATGATTTAATTTCATCCTTTGCTCCTTTTGAAAAATGGCGTTTTAAAGTTGAAGCTATAGTAATACTTTTACAACATGAGGAGCAATATTGGGAAATAAGATTTGAGAAACAAAAAAAGGAGACCTAAGCCTCCTTTTTTACAGCATTATATTTATTTATGCCGTATATCTTTACCCTTAACAACAAAGATTATTTGTTCACAAAGATTCTTTGTGTGATCGCCTATACGCTCCAGAGAGCGGACAACCCATAGCACGTTAATGACACGGCTAATACTTCGAGGGTCTTCCATCATATAAGTCACTAATTCGCGCAACGCCGTCTTATAATCGAGGTCAATTTGCTTATCTTCTTCAATAGTACTCATTGCTGCATCTGCATCAAACCGGGCAAATGCGTCGAGAGCATTAGCCAGCATTTTACTAACCGAAGCCCCTATATGGCGAATCTCTGGATAGCCCTTAGATGAGCCACCTTCCTCAACCAAAAGAATCGCGTGATTAGCAATCTTTTTTGCTTCGTCACCAATGCGCTCAAGATCATTGATAGCCTTAGTGACCATCATCACTAATCGTAAATCACTGGCCGCTGGCTGGCGGCGAGCGATAATTAAAATGCAGGCCGTGTCAATATCTACCTCCATCTCGTCGACCACTTGCTCTTCAATAATCACTTCTTCAGCCAGCTTACTGTCTGCTTCGCTGATCGCGCGAACTGCATTTTGCACTTGCTGTTCTACTTTGCCGCCCATTTCCATAAGGCGTGTGCGAATTTCTTCAAGCTCATCATCAAACTGCTTCATGATGTGATTTTCAAATGACATTTTAGCCATACTTTACTCCAGTTAGCCTATGTAATTAGACTTTAGTAAACCTATCCAAACCGACCAGTAATATAAGCCTCGGTGAGAGGGTGTTCTGGCATAGTAAAAACTTGCTTCGTGGGATTCACCTCGATTAGCTTACCCAAATGAAAGTAGGCCGTTCGATGAGACACCCTAGCTGCCTGTTGCATACTATGGGTAACAATCGCAATGGTGAAATTTTGACTTAGCTCTTCTATTAGTTCTTCAATTTTCGCAGTTGCAATGGGATCAAGGGCAGAACAGGGCTCATCCATTAAAATGACTTCCGGGCTAACCGCAATCGCTCTGGCTATACAGAGTCGTTGCTGCTGCCCACCTGAGAGACCTGTTCCCGGCTGATGAAGGCGCTCTTTGACTTCTTCCCAAAGGCTCGCTTTACGCAGGCTATTTTCCACAATTTCGTCTAAATCGACCCGCGTATCTGCCAAACCATGAATTTTGGGGCCGTAAGCAACATTATCATAAATTGATTTTGGAAATGGGTTAGGCTTTTGAAAAACCATTCCCACCCGCGCTCGTAGCTCAACAACATCCAATTTAGGGGCATAGAGATCTTCACCATCCATGCGAATATCACCTTCGACACGACAGCCTTCAACCGTATCATTCATACGATTTAATGCGCGTAAAAAGGTTGATTTACCACAGCCTGAGGGCCCGATCATGGCAATCACTTCATTCTCTGCGATATCAATACTGACGTCATGAATTGCCTGCTTGTCAGCATAAAAAACATTAATATTACGCATTGTCATTTTAGGTTTGTCGCTAAATATTTCGCCCACGGTAACGTGGTGATCGCCTATGTCTAAAGTCTGCATAGGTGCTATTTTGGGCGCAACAGCCTTTTTAGACTTCGGGGCTGTCTTGCTTTTTTTCACAACCTTAACGGCTTTAGGTGTTTCTACTGGGCTCATACTCTCTTCCTTTCTACCAACGTCGCTCTAACCGTTTTCGCAACCAAACGGCAGAAGTATTCATAATAATCAAAAAGCTCAACAACACCATAATCGCGGCAGATGTCTTCTCAATAAAGGCTCTCTCTGGGCTATCGGCCCAAAGAAAAATTTGTACGGGTAATACCGTAGCTGGGTCAGAAAACCCACTAGGGATATCCACGATAAACGCCACCATACCAATCATCAATAAGGGTGCTGTTTCACCCAACGCCTGAGCCATACCAATAATCGCACCCGTTAACATGCCTGGTAAGGCAAGCGGTAATACATGGTGCAACACCACCTGATATCGGGACGCTCCCATACCCAATGCGGCTTCTCGGATCGATGGCGGGACTGACTTAATTGCGGCCCGACTGGTAATAATAATCGTGGGTAATGTCATTAAGGTTAAGACCAAACCTCCAATTAATGGCACCGACCTGGGCACATGAAAGAAATTTATAAAAATGGCTAAACCTAATAAGCCAAAAATGATCGAGGGTACTGCCGCCAGATTATTGATATTAACCTCAATGAAATCCGTCCAGCGGTTTTTGGGCGCAAACTCTTCCAAGTAAATCGCCGCACATACGCCGATAGGAAACGATAACATCAATGTCACTATTAACGTCAGAAAGGATCCTATAGCAGCGCCAAGAATACCCGCCTGTTCAGGCTCACGTGAATCTCCACGCATAAAAAAATTACTGTTAAATTGCAATTTTATTAAACCTTGCTGGTGCAATTCTCCTATCCATATAACTTGTTTATCAGACAGTCTCGCTGCATAAGCCTCGCCAGCCAACCAAGACTTATAGTAGGTATCTATATCATCATCTGCCAGCATCCAGACCGATTCAGTTTTACCAAGTAATTGAGGGCTCTCTAGAAGACGATCCTTGAGATCAAAGCCAGCGCCATTGCTCAACAAATTATTTAATCGGCGTTTATCACTTCGCCCAGAGATATTTGGAAACTTAGCTCGTAACGCAGACTTAGTAAGCGCGTCCCAGTTGCCCGCAGAGAGTTGTTCAGAGTCCGCTAGGTTATTAACTCCAATAAGATCCTGATCATAACTAACATCTAGATTAATATAGGTGGTTCTAAACGCGCCATGCCCTTTATTGATAATATCACCAAAAAGTACAGCGACCGCGGCTAAGCCAATAAATATAGCAATACGACCATACCAGCGAAAGCGAGCCTCAGCGCGATTGCGTCCCGCCAAAGAATGCTTAATTTTAGATAGATGTTCGGTCGCCTTACTCATACTGTTCTCGATATTTCTTGACGATATGCAGCGCAAATATGTTTAGCATAAGAGTCACGGTAAACAACATAAGACCAAGGGCAAAAGCCGCTAACGTTTTAGGGCTATCAAACTCCTGATCACCTGTTAATAAGGTCACAATCTGAACTGTCACGGTCGTGACTGAGTCGAGGGGATTTGCGGTTAGGTTTGCCGCCATTCCAGCTGCCATGACGACAATCATAGTTTCACCAATAGCGCGCGATACAGCCAGCATAATTCCGCCGACAATTCCGGGAAGAGCGGCCGGAATAACAACTTTGAGAATAGTCTCTGACTGAGTCGCCCCCATCGCCAAAGACCCATCACGCATCGATTGGGGAACCGCTGTAATCACATCATCAGCAAGTGATGATATAAATGGGATAATCATTATGCCCATAACACCGCCAGCAGCCAGTGCGCTTTCTGACGATATAGATACTCCAAAACTATTGCCTAAATCACGGAGAAATGGTGCCACCGTTAAGGCCGCAAAAAAGCCGTACACAACGGTGGGAATACCAGCGAGAATTTCAAGCGCAGGCTTGGCAAAGGTCCTTACATTCTTACTCGCATACTCGGCAAGATAAATTGCCGACATAAGGCCTACGGGCACCGCGATAAACATTGCCACTGCCGACACCAACAAGGTGCCGACAAATAGAGGGACCGCACCAAAACTGCCTGAAGAACCCACCTGATCTTCCCGGATAGCGGTCTGTGGGCTCCACTCTAATCCAAAAACAAAATCATAAATCGGGACAGTTCTAAAAAACTGGATAGATTCAAACAACACAGAAAAAACAATACCAACGGTTGTGAAAATGGCTAAACAAGCACAACCCAGTAACAAATTTTGCATTACTTTTTCGACGGCTGGGCGAGCACGAAAGTCTACTGATACTTTGTACCAACCCCAAAATAGACCTGCCATCGCTAAGACAAGAAGTAGTAATGTCATTGACCATCGTGAAGTGACTCGAAGAGAAGACAGGCTGTCTGCGGCATTAACTACCCCTGCGCCTTGTCCGTCGCGCGGCATCACACCGCTCGCGATATTGGTTACTTTATTCAATAAAAGGTTATAACTGGCCGTATCTATCGGGGCTATATCTATCGGCACTGAAGACATCACGATGCTATTGATTAGCGCCTCATTGAATATTAACCAAAACCCAAGTATGAACAGTGAAGGCAATGCGCACCATAGCGCGGTGTGCAAACCATAATATGATGGGAGGGAATGCAGCTGACGAATGCCTCCCAACGGATTCGCAATTGCTCGCGAGCGCCCTCGGCCTAAATAAAAGCCGAATAATCCGAGACCAAATAGCAAAAACAGAATGTTGATGGTTTGCATATCGCTAGAAAAACCCTTTAAAAATAGAAAAACCCAGCTTTTTGAGCTGGGCGGTACTGTGTCAAACTAACAGCATCATTTCAATGCTTCTTGACCTGTCATTGGTATTAAAGAAAGCGTATTTTTAGCCATCGCTTTGCGCATTTCTGTAGGCAACGGAATCATACCTTTTTCAGCAAGATAGCCATCTTCGCCCCACGCTCTTTCGTTCGTAAATTCTTTTAGAAAACCCTTCATTCCAGGCACAACCCCGACATGCGCCTTCTTCACATAAAAGAATAAAGGCCTTGATATGGGGTATGATTTATCGGCAATAGACTCAAATGTTGGGCTGACTGACTCAATTTTAGCCCCCTGCACTTTGTCTGCGTTTTGGTCGAGGAAGCTAAATCCAAACACGCCTAGTGCGGCTGGGTTAGCCTCAAGCTTTTGAACGATAAGATTGTCATTTTCGCCCGCTTCAATATAACGCCCATCTTCACGAACAGTATGACAAACTTGTTTATAAGCATTTTTGTCTGTCTTTTTCAGTGCCGCTATCCAATCAATTTTTTTACAGCCTCCTTCCATTGCTAACTCGGCGAAAGCATCACGGGTGCCAGACGTTGGCGGAGGGCCGAGCACCTCAATTCCAATGTCAGGTAATGATGCGTTGACTTGCTTCCAAGTGCTGTAGGGATTATCAATCAACTGTCCCTCTTTTTCCCCAGGCACCTTAGCCGCAAGCGCTAAGAAAATATCTTTGCGGCTCAAGTCCATTGACTCAGCGGTAACTGAATTAGCCACGACAATACCGTCATAACCAATTTGAACTTCAATAATCCCTTTGACTCCATTTGACTGACATTTTTTAAATTCAGACATTTTTATCCGTCGTGAAGAATTGGTAATATCAGGATAGTTAGTGCCAAGCCCTCCACAAAATAACTTCATACCACCGCCAGAACCTGTCGATTCTATTTTAGGCGTGGGTTTTCCACTGGCGCGGCCATAGCGCTCTGCAACCACTGTTGAAAAAGGATAGACCGTAGATGACCCTACAACTTCAATGGTATCTCGAGCTGTTGACAATGGTGCTAAAAGAAACGAAGTTAAAATAATGCTAGCAGAAAAAATAATCTTTCCTTTACTCATAAAACTCTCCAACAAAAGCTGATAATATTCGACCCAAGTTAATAACAATGATGCTTTACGATGATCAATATATTAAATTTATGTGACAAATATATGACAAAAAATAAATATAAAACTTTCTTTATTTGTCATATTTTTGTCATATTTTCGACATATATTCATCACCTGATCGTCATAGTTTGGACATCAACAATAGGGGCAGTTGCCCATAACAATCTCTAGCTAGGAATTGACCATGAAAATTTTGTTATTAACGTTCGTTATTTGCTTTGCGTCTTTAGGTGTTGCTGAAGTACCCAAAGTATATGGCAAAGCCAACTTATCAGTAGTGACCCAAAATGATGGATCCACCGATGAATGGAATCTAAATAGCAACGCCTCGCGATTAGGTGTTAAAGGTAAAAATATGATTTCTGAGGGCCTTGAGATCGTTTATCAAGCTGAATTCGAAGTCTGTATGGATAGTGGTGACTGTAAAGGTCAAACATTTAAACAACGCAACACGTTCGCCGGGATTAAGGGCGGGTTTGGTATGGTTTGGGCCGGTAAGCATGACAGCCCGACTAAACTAGCGCTGAAGAAAATTGATTTATTTAATGATCTTGAAGGTGATATTAAGAATACCTTTGAAGGCGAAAATCGTCTTTCGAATGTTATTGGATATAACTCCCCTTCAATGAATGGCTTTTCAGCAACTCTAGTGATGATTCCAGCAGAAGGGGTCGATGTAGATCAAGATGGTCAGGATGATACTGGCCTCAATGACGGTATGTCTTATTCCATTAACTATTCCAAGGACAAACTCTATCTCGCGGTTTCTGGAGATCAAGATGTCGACAAACAGGATTTAATACGTTTAATGGCACAGTATCAAATAGATGCGCTAAAGCTAGGCATTATGTACCAACAAAATGAAGATAACTTAGGGGCTAAAGACGAGTCCGGCTATTTTTTTAGCGCGTCCTATAAGCTTGATAAGAATATCACCCTGAAAGCACAGTATGGTGCAATAGAAGATGATGTGGATGGTGATAAAGAGCAAACCCTATCTGTAGGTGCTGACTATAAATTGGCTAAGAATACTAAACTGTTTGTATTCTATACTGACAACACTGACTCTGAAGTCGATGCCAGTGATAGTGAATTCAGTGCGCTGGGTATCGGCATGGAACATAAGTTTTAATCTATTAGCCACAAGCTAAAGGGTGCTCATGCACCCTTTTTTATGTCCGGCTTATCTCAGTTTAATCTAACTAACTCGCCTTTGAATATCAAATGGACACTTTAAGCGTATTAATTTTATGAGTGAGCAGAAGTGTTGCTAGCTGGTTTGGATCAACGCTTAGTCGACGGATCCATGGGTGAAAAAGCCATGGAACTTTAGCCCCTAGCATCGTATCAAGTAACGCAGTTTACTCTTGAGAGTATGGAAGCCAACAGTCAAATTGGGCGCCCTGCCCTAGCCGGCTATGGATGGTGAGATTTCCGCCAGCTTGGATTATTGCGTGCTTTACAATTGCCAAACCCAAGCCGCTGCCTCCCGTCTGAGAATTACGGCTATTGTCGCCACGGTAGAATCGCTCTGTCAGGCGCGGAATCTCCGCTGGATCGATGCCTACGCCATTGTCTTTAATCGAAATCATCACACCCTGCTGCTGAGGCTTAAGCCCTATATCTATATCAGCACCTTGAGGATTGTGTCTGACTGCATTAAAGATAATATTCCCCAATGCCATGCGAATATCTCGTTGATTCGCGCTGACAGTAACCGCATCAGGTACAAATGTGAATGTATGCTTTTTCCCGCTAAGCGCTTCAGCTTCGAGCACAATACTATTCACAACCACTGACAGATCAAACTCTTCTATATCGGCGCTGCCACTGACCTCTTCCAGTTGCGACAGTAAAATTAAATCATCTGCTAGGGTTTGCATTCTTGTTACTTGTTCTGACATTTGAGCGTAAGCTTTAACTTCTAAAGCAGTGCCATTAGACATATCTTGCAATGTCTCCAAATAACCGCGCACGACTGTCAGTGGGGTCCGCAATTCATGGGATACATTACTGACAAACTCACTCCTAAGCCTTTGAAGTTTGCTGAGTCGACTGATATCAGTAATCACCAAAACCACTTCATTCTGACCGAAATAGGTCGCTGTTAATTCTAATAGAACATCATCCTGAATAGCTGACATTAATTTAATGGGGCCGGAAAAATTCTCCTGATTAATATACTCAACGAACTCAGGATCGCGAATCAAATTCATTATCGACGTGCCGCGATCGCTGGTGCGTAGTCCTAAAAAACGCTTGGCTGAATCGTTCCACCAGTCCAATGTACGATTGCTGTGTAATACCAGAATCCCTTCATCTAGGACCTCAGTTACGCGAGTCATACGGTTAATTGTCACTCTCATTTTGTCTTGGGCGCGTCGGTGACGGCGGCGTTGCCGATTCAAGGTGTCGGTTATTTCACCCCATACTCCATCGACCTCAGGAGGTATACCTCGAAGGCCTTTGTCGATCCAATTAAAGATCAAAGAAAAAGTTTGAAAAGCCCAGAGTAAATAGAGCGTTAAGCTCAGTAAAATGACTTCAAAGAAAAACCCTAGAGTCCAACCAAATATCAGGGATGAGATCCCGATGAGGACTACTCGCCAAATTTCTCTCCGCATTCCTGGTCGCAACGAATAAGATCCTTACACGAGTAGTTAAGCATTTTTCAGTTGAGTGGAGAATCGATATCCCGCACCGCGCACAGTCTGCACATAGTTATCATGACCTGCAACTGAAATCGCTTTGCGCAATCTCCGAATGTGGACATCGACCGTTCTCTCATCAAGATACACGTTACTACCCCAAACATAATTAAGTATCTGATCGCGGGTGTAAACACGCTCCTGGTGGGTTAAGAAAAACTGCAGTAATCGATATTCGGTAGGGCTAACATTAATTGGAGCTCCGTCGATGCTGACCTTGTGGCTCAAAGGATCAAACACCAAAGCTCCAACAATAATTGATTCCTTGAGCTCTTCTCTACCCGCGCGACGCAAAACAGCCTTGACTCTTGACGCTAGCTCTCTAGGAGAAAATGGCTTGGCAATATAGTCATCTGCCCCAGCATCAAGCCCAGATATTTTATTCACCTCTTGTGCTTTAGCAGTAAGCATAATGACAGGGATTTTTTCGGTGGTTTCATCTCGTTTGAGTCGGCGTAATAATTCTAGACCGGTGGTTCCGGGCATCATCCAGTCGAGTAAAATTAAATCTGGACGCCTATCAATCACCATGGAATGAGCAGCCTGGGCATTTTCAGCTTGCAGTACATTATAGCCGGCCGCACCAAGCGCTATCGACAGCATGTCACGAATCGGGGCTTCGTCGTCAACAATCAAAATTGTATGCTTTGGCATAAATCTCGCCTGATTTGTCATAAGAACTCGCTTATTAAATACTAGAAATATTTCATAAATATGACAGAAGTAGTGACGCGATGCTAGTTTTCCTAATCGTCCGTAAAAGATCATTAAATTAGTCTAAACGCATTCGATATTTAGGCTTGAATGCCTCATAATACATGCCTTATTTTTTAAATCACTGGAATCGACCCATGACCATTAAACACAATAGCGCGGTAAGCTTTCACTACACCTTGACCGATGATGGCGGCCAGCAATTAGACAGCTCTGCCGGAAAAGAGCCTTTAGCTTATTTGCATGGATCGGGAAATATTATTCCTGGCCTAGAAAATGCGCTCAAAGGGAAAAACGTAGGGGACTCTATGGTGGTAGCTGTTCCTGCCGCTGAAGGGTATGGCGAGGTGCAACCTGATATGATTCAAGAGGTGCCGCGCGAGTCATTTCAAGGTGTTGATGACATTGAGGTGGGCATGCAGTTTGAAGCTCAAACAGGCAATGGCGATAGTGTTCCTGTCACCGTGAAAGCGGTTACCGATGAGTTTGTAACTGTTGATGGCAATCACCCACTAGCCGGCAAAGACTTGAATTTTGACGTGTCAATTGAGTCTGTACGAGATGCTACACAAGAAGAGCTTGATCATGGCCATGTGCATGGACCAGGCGGGCATGATCACTAATTAAGCGTATTTTTAGTATAAAAAGTCACCCTGCGGTGGCTTTTTTTTGTCTGTTGTATTTTGAGATTAGAAAAAAGTCTCCACATAGTTAACTTTAGGCTGCTAGTGCTACGTCATCAATGTGACATAGTTGGTTATAATACTGGCTGAACGTATCAGACTTGGAAATGACATGACAATACGAGTAGGGATTAATGGGTTTGGCCGGATTGGACGCATGGCTTTTCGGGCGGCCTGGGAATCAGATATTTTTGACATAGTACATATCAATGAAGTGGCCGGGGATGCAAAAAGCGCGGCACACTTACTGCGTTTTGATTCAGTCCACGGTAAATGGAATCGAGATGTGTCGGTCACAGAATCTAGCAACGAGATAGTCATCGACGGCAAGATCATTAGCTACTCACAGTCAGACACTATTCAGCAATGCCCTTGGTCTGAGGCAAAGGTTGATATTGTCGTGGAGTGTAGTGGTCAATTTAAATCTCGACCATCCCTACTGCCCTATCTCGACCAGGGAGTTAAAAAAGTCATTGTGTCTGCACCCGTCAAAGACGGTACTCTTAACATTGTTATGGGTGTTAATGATCACCTTTATAATGACCAGGATATAGTGACGGCCGCCTCCTGCACGACAAATTGTTTGGCGCCGGTCATCGATGTTTTACAAAATGAGTTTGGTATAGAGCACGCAGCAATTACTACTATTCATGACATCACCAACACTCAAAGTATTCTTGATGAATACCATAAAGACCTGAGGCGTGCCCGCGCCAGCAGCATTTCTTTGATTCCCACCAGTACCGGTTCAGCAACCGCTATCATTGAAATCTTTCCTGAGCTCAAGGGGCGAATCAACGGCATTGCGGTGCGCGTACCACTTGCCAACGCATCGCTTACCGATTGCGTTTTTGAGTTAAAAATGCCGGTAACAGCAGACCAAATTAACGACGCTCTGCGCACTGCAGCCAATGGTAGGCTTCAGGGAATATTGGGCTTTGAAGAGCTGCCTCTTGTATCTGTGGACTACACCAACGATACCCGATCGGGGATCGTAGATGGCCCATCAACAATGGTCATAAATGAAACCCAAGTTAAGATCTTAATTTGGTATGACAATGAAATAGGCTATGTAAACAGAATGATGGAACTAGTCAGCAAAGTCGCTGGTTCCATTTAAGGCGGCGACAGTCATGTTCAATAGCCATCATGATCACGTGAAGCAATATCGTGTAATTACCGGAATTTATTGGGCCTTTACGCTAACCGACGGTGCTCTGCGCATGCTAGTACTGTTGTTTTTCCATGATCTTGGTTACAGCCCAATTGAGATCGCGAGTCTATTTTTACTCTACGAACTGTTCGGTGTGCTTACCAATCTGGGTGGTGGCTGGGTGGCCAGTCATGTAGGGTTAAACAAAACCACGCAGGCTGGGTTGATCGTTCAAATCGTCGCTCTAGCGATGCTGCTGGGTGACCCCAACGAAATGACCGTAATCTATGTGATGTTTGCGCAGGCACTGTCTGGAATAGCCAAAGATCTCAATAAGCTAGCGGCTAAAAGTAGTATTAAAGGGTTACTAAAGGATGACTCCTCGGGACGACTCTATAGTTGGGTTGCCCTGCTAACTGGATCAAAAAACACCCTGAAAGGAATCGGGTTTTTTCTCGGGAGTTTACTCTTATACGGGGTTGGCTTTAGAGCGACCCTGTTAATAATGATATGTCTACTTAGTCTGGCGCTTTGTGCTGGGTGGTTGTTTCTCATGAAAGATAAGATAACAACCTTAAAGCCTAAGTTTAGTGAAGTATTCTCAAAAAGCCCCTCGGTTAATCGGCTCTCGGCCGCCAGATTTTTTCTGTTTGGCGCACGGGACGTCTGGTTCGTGGTTGCTCTCCCTGTCTTTCTTCATAGCCAGTTGCAGTGGAGCTATTGGCAAGTAGGCGCTTTAATGGCCTGCTGGATAATAGGTTACGGTATGGTCCAGGCAATGGCGCCGCGGCTTACGAACCGAATCACGAGGGCACAACCAGACTCAATATCCAATCAAGTCAGCGGATCAACATTGGGTGCATGGGGCACAGTCCTATTTATCATCCCTGGTCTTATGGCCGCAGGACTTATTTCTGGCATTGTGCCTAGTGTTGTCATTTTAAGCGCCCTTGTCCCCTTTGGTTTTGTATTTGCCGTTAACTCTAGCGTCCACTCCTATTTAATTGTTGCCTATGCTCGTAGCGACGCTGTGTCACTTGATGTCGGTTTTTACTATATGGCTAATGCAGGGGGACGGCTGATTGGAACAATAATGTCGGGGATTATTTATCAAGCATTTGGATTGGCGGCATGCCTTGTCTTATCTTCTTTAATGATTTTTGTCAGCACTCAAATAGCAAAGAGCCTGCCTAAAAGTGAGAATACTTAAATGGCGCAAATCCTGTGTGCTGAGGACTTCAACTCTCTAGTTATGTCTGCTAGGGTAGCCAGCAAACTAATTAATCACGAGAACACGCGCTATGACAACCGCAAACGACAATGCCATGGACCCCAATGGCCTTTTTCGCGAGGAGAATTTTACTGATCAGAAAATGGGTGCAATTCGCAAACTGACGCCAGTTACAGCAGCCGGTCTTGATGATCCCGACCGAGAGGTTAGCTTCCTAGGCTCTGCTCAGATAATGACCCAGATGGGCGCACTACCCCTAAACTTCGTCCTAGAGGGTGCAACAATCGGTGAAGCTGCAGAAGACTTTGCGGCGAAAGCGGCTATCGCTGTTGAAGAAGCCGCTATTGAGCTCGAAAAAATGCGCCGTGAGCAGGCATCACAAATTGTCGTGCCGGGCCAAGGCGGTGGGATGGGGGGCCCCGGTCAAGGCGGAATAATAACCTAGAATAGATTCATCTGTAAGTACTTACTATTTCTGCCTACCTTAACAATAGAGAGCCTCCAATAGGCCGGAACTCATCTGTAGCCTCTATTAATGATTGGGCTGTTAAGGCGGTGGCACCATAAACCCGAGTTTGAACTTCGCCGCTTTCACTCACACGCCGCAGGAGTCTATCAAAGTCGCCGTCACCGGATAAAAGCACCACCCAATCAACACTGCGTGAGGCGTTGGAAACAGCGTCCATAACATCGATGGTTATACCAACATCCCAATCACCTTTGGCTGACCCATCACTTCTTTGGATATAGGGCTTTAACTTAATATCGAACCCAATATTCTGAAGCGTCTGCTGAAACTTGCGTTGTTGGGCGTCATTTCGATCAATAGCGTAGGCATTTGCCAGCACAATATCGCCCTCCAGGCTTAGCTGTCGCCACAGCTCACGATAGTTAAAATGGCAGCCAAAACTCTCCTTTACTGTGTAATAGATATTCTGAACATCGGCGAAAATAGCAATTTTAGGCATTTAACTTCCCTTTAATAATATAGGTCGAGCTATGAGGTAGTCTCTAACGGATAGAGATTGGCTGGATGGACTAACGTAGAGAAGCTCACCAAACTCGAATGTCGCCTACATCTTCTAGTCACCTGTAAGCAGGCGCTATGACTATCTTCAGTTAAACCTAGTGCCCTGCGCTGACTCGGCTTTGCCAAGACAGCACTTACTTGTGAATCCACTTGATCACTAGGGGCGATCCATTCCAAATACTCATCTGGCACCACTTTAACGAACTTTTGCTTTAAAAAAGCGGGCGCAACCTCAGGATTTACAAAAACTTGTTGCCATTGGACGGCCTTATCTCGATCGAAATGCACGAATATCCCCCTATACACAGGCTGATCGACTTCAAAACTCAATAAATGGGCTAATTTAGCGTCAGCGGGGATTTGTTCAAGATCAAGAACCTGGCAGCTGTAGGCTCCCTCTAGTTGAGCCAGGGCGACAATATTATATAACTCTATAGTGGGTTGAGCCGCGACAGGCTGTGCGACAAAGGACCCTAAACCTGGCGCTCTAGTTAACAGTCCCTCCTGAGCCAGTTCCTGCAATGCTCTTCTAGCGGTCATTCTACTGACAGAGAAACTCGCGGAAAGCTCATTTTCAGACGGGGTACGGGTACCAACCGGCCAATACCCTGACTTTATATGTCCTCGAACGTACTGTTTGATCACTTCAAACTGCGGTAGTTTAATGGCATTGATCATAAATAGAAGCACCAACTAGAATGTATATACATTTATAACCTTAGTGCAGGAAAAAAACAAGCCCTATCAGCCATTATACAAAAATCAGTTAAAATAACAAAAATAACAGCAAAAATAGACAATTTTCGCCGATAAACCAAAACAGAAGAAGTTCCCTTTTGTCAGATGTATATACAACTATACAATTAAGCTATAACCCCTGATCCCTAATTAGCTCAAGCTTTTGCTGCCGAGCCAGCTTTTTGATAGCCGCCTCACGCTTGCTGGCGCTGCTTCTGGTGTGGTTGGGCTCGGCATAGACCATTTCACAGGCGCTGCGTCCCCTAAAGTACTTAGCGCCCGCTTTCCCAGACTGATGCTCAGCCAAACGCCTATCGATATCAGTGGTGATACCGGTATAAAGACTTTGGTCGCTTGCACGAACCATATAAACGAACCAGGAACTCATAAGCAGCCCTACCCCCCCTGCTTTAGGTCAGAATGGCAAAATTGGCATCGATAACTTGCGACCCGACTGACTATCTTGTTGTGCCGCAATAGGGTGAGTTGATGAACACGACAATTGCAGTGGTAGGCATGCCGCTGGTACTGGCGGGTTGGGATACCAGTTAGATCATATTTTCCAGTCACCGTTGGCACCGCACCCATAGTGATCATTATTTGGCGCCACTCTTTACCGTGAGGTTTCACCGTTCTCATCCCCCACATACAGTCGACGATATAATGCGCAACTTCGTGCACAACGGTATTAGCCAAACTTTCTTGATAATATTTAGCAAATATCCAGGGATTGTAGCGAATACGCCGTTGCCTGGCTCTTACCTGATACATGCCAGCACACTTACCACGCAGGTCAAAATCAACGGGTAATTTGGAAAATTTTCGCTCAAATAAGACGCTAGCTTTATCAATACAGGCGGCAGTAGCAGCGCTTACCTGTTCTTTCTGCTTTTTTGAAATAGGTGCGATAGTTTTAAGGTCAGTCATATAAGGATTATATAGGGTGCAGAGACTGGTACAATCTATATAACTCGGAAAAAGTGAACATTATGAATGTCGACCTCCACTGCCATACCAACATGTCTGACGGCAGCTTAACGCCTGAACAGTTGGTCGATCTAGCCAATGAGCGCGCATTGGATATTCTGTCAATTACAGATCATGACACTCTAGATGCCTACAGCGCGATAAAGGTTATTCCGCCAAAACTGCAACTTATTACTGGTATTGAATTTTCTAGTCAGTGGCGCAAGCAGGGCATTCATATCGTTGGGTTAAATGTCGACCCTGTAAGTGAGTCCATTATTTGTGGCGTGGCGCAGCAAAAAAAAGCTCGTCTCGATCGTGCCGAAAAAATCGCTGAGCGCCTTAGTAACTTAGGCTTTGAGCATTGCCTAGAGGGCGCGACGCTTTTGGCCGACGGGCAGATTGGGCGCCCTCATTTTGCCCAGCATCTTGTTAATATAGGCGCCGTATCAAACATTAAACAGGCGTTCAAAAAGTATCTTGGCGCAGGGAAGGTTGGCGATATAAAAGAGCAATGGGCTGAGACTGCTACCGTCGTCCAATGGATTCGAGAGTCAGGAGGCATTGCGGTATTAGCTCATCCAAGCAAGTACAAAATGACCCGCACAAAGCTCAAGGAGCTACTCACGGATTTTTGCAGTGCAGGCGGGGAGGGCACGGAAGTTTTTTCTTGGCTTCAAGTTCCTGCCGTTACTAAGGATTTAGGCACTTTATTTTATCAATATGTTCCGCTTGCC